>Ga0206845_1142_pt1 | contig 19258 bp, 21 predicted proteins | sample Alteio_BWOrgCont_19_FD_152887 | JGI IMG/M metagenome (GOLD analysis project Ga0206845, IMG submission 152887) | Enriched cells from forest soil in Barre Woods Harvard Forest LTER site, Petersham, Massachusetts, United States -... | ecosystem: Environmental > Terrestrial > Soil > Temperate forest >...
GTGCATTTGAGAGCAAGGATTTTGTTCTTTTGGCGGAAATCCTTGAGTATGATTTAGGTCATTCGCTGCAGGTCTGGTTGGAACAGCTCGAAAATGTCAACGCCAGCCTGAAAGAGGAAAATGGCCGGGACGCTCAAGAATTCGCAAATCGGATCTTCCAAAAAAAGGATTGATGATCTTAAGCGGTTAGTTTTATTGGACCGCGAAGGTCTGATCGATAAAACCTTCAAAAGCGAGATCCAGGCGGACGCCGTTTTTCGCGACTATCAAATCGTCGCTGCCAGCGGCATCGACGACCTCTTACAAATTTTACGGCAGGGAGATGTTGACGTTTTGCTGGCGGCAGAAACGGAGCCGAAAGACCTTTTCCCGGTTCTCGAGTTGGCTCGACAAATTTCCCCGCGCACGCCGCGAATTCTGGTCGCCAAAGTATGGAACGAGGAATTCCTGCGCGAGTCGATGAATCGTGCCCACGTTTTTCGCGCTTTGCGGTGGCCCCTGACTGCGGCTCAATTGAAATCCCATCTGCATACAGCCGCCGTCGAAGCGGATTTGGCGCGCTCGCAGACGCGCCTGATGCGAGAGGCTTCCAAACAGAATCGGGAGCTAGAAACTCTCACCTCGGGGTTGGAAAAAATCGTCGAAGAAAGAACTTTGCATATTCGCCAGTCCAAAGAGGAAATGGATGAAAAACTGGATCGGGTCCGTAACATCATCCACTTAATTAAGGATCTCTCTCAGAACATTTCCTTTGAAGAATTGATGGATATTATCCGTCGCGATTTTCGTAAATACGCCAAACTGGGCGAGCCGATCCTCATTATTCGCGCCGATAACAACACCGTTGAAATTCTCTCGCGCCAACACACGTCGGCCAAAGCTGACTGGCCTTTTCCCAAGGATATGGTTCTGCAGGATAAGAATCTGGGCTTGGCCCTGGCCAATCATTTCGGCCGACCCTTCGTCCGACTGCTATCCATTCCTTTGGAAGTGCGCCTGATCCAAAAATTCGGCTTTGCCGCGGCGGCGGCCGTGCTCTGTGTGGAAAGTTCGATGAGCGAGAATGAGCAAGCCGCTTTTCTGGACCATATTGCTGAAATTTTGCGGCCAATTTCCATGGCCGTGGATCGCGCTTTTTTGGAGAACGAACTTTCCATGCAGTCTTTTCGTTGGGAGAAAACTTTTGACGGTTTACGCGACCCGATCGCCATCATCGATGGGACCTATCAGGTGTTAAGATCCAACAACAAGTTTTCAGAGCGACTGGTGCAAAGAAAATGTCATGATGTCTTTGCGGGCCGTCCCGCGCCCTGCGAAGGATGTCCGCAGAAGGAAGCTCTGCAGTCCCACCAAACTCAGACCGGTCAAATCCGCGTGGGCGAAAAAATCTATGAGGTTCGCTCCTATCCGATTCAAATGGGCCACGGCGTTTCATCCACAACCGTGGTCAATCAATATGTGGACGTCACTCAGTCTCGGCAGTTGTATCTGCGCATGCTTCAGAGTGAAAAAATGGGCGCTCTGGGCTTGTTGGCGGGCAACATCGCTCATGAACTGAACAATCCCTTGTCTGGAATCCGCTCGTTGGCGCAGGTGATGATGGCGGCGGCCAAGGAGTCCGTACAGATTCAGGGGGACCTGAAAGAAATCGAAAAGGCGGCGGCGCGCTCGCAGGCGATCATCAAGGATCTGTTGGATTTTTCAACCGGAACACAGAGGGAGCTTCGGCAAATTTCCTTTTCCGAAATCGTGCAAAGAACCATGCCATTGATGAAGACGTTGTTGCGCAACCATAAGTACCATTTGGATGCCGGTGAGAATGAGGCCAAAATCGAAGTGGATCCGCAACTGATGCAACATGTGGTTTTCAACCTGGTGAATAATGCCTGTCAGGCGATGAAGGATGGCGGCAACTTGACTCTGAGTACAGGCATCAGTGAGGACGGTCATTCGGCTTGGTTGTCCGTGAAGGACACCGGTCCCGGGATCCCGGAAGAATTGCTGGAGAAGATTTTCGAGCCTTTTTACACGACCAAAAAAGAAGATCAGGGAACCGGTCTAGGATTGAGTTTATCGCGGGATATCGTGCGCCGGTTCAACGGCGATGTTCAGGTCCGCTCCCGAACCGGTGAAGGCAGTGAATTTATCGTCAGGGTACCGATCTCAACCAAAAATCCGGGGCAATCATCATGACCGTATTGATCGTGGATGACGAGCCGCTGATTCGCCGTTCTTTAGCCAAGGCCTTCCTGGCGTCTCAGCACGAAGTGTTTGAGGCCGAGGATGGTTTGCGCGGTCTGGACCTGTGGACCCGGCAAAAGCCGGATGTGGTCTTTGTTGATGTCTTGATGCCCGGCATGACCGGACCTCAATTGGTGCAGGCGGTGTCACCTGCAATTAGAGCGAAGACCAAAATCATTCTGATGTCGGCCTTCACAGGCGGCGAAGGTTCGCGCCATGAGCTGACCGAAAAAGTAGATCTTTTTTTGGCAAAACCATTTGATGATATTTTTAAAGTTGTTAAAATGGCGGAAGCAGTTTTGGGGTCTAAATAGACGACACTACCAACACCGATGGTTAGCGGCATGGCGAAGGCAAAAGAAGCAAAAAAAGAACCGGCAAAAAATCAAAAAAGCGGTCTGAAAAATGCGGAAGATGTTCTGAAACCTCAGGCAACCTCCGAAGGTGCGACGATTGTCAAAGTTCCCGCCTATCCGATTGACGCCCGCATGATCCAGGAGGAAGGAAAACCGGGCCTTCCCTGTGAGGTTGTTCATATTGAACCGATTGGGATTATTTTTCACTCCAGCGGACATCTCTATCGGGCTGGTCAAGAGTACATTTGCGATTTTAAATTACCGGTCCTCAAACACCTCATTCATGAACCGGTGAAAATCATCAAGACAGTTGAATCGGCGGATACCATCAAGAAAAAGGCTTTGGCGTTGACAGTGGAAGCCCATTTTTTGCATCGAACGGGCGAGTTTCTCAACCACCTCCAAAATTTCCTCAACCAACTCAAACGCAAGCGTTGACGAGACCGTCCGGCGCGGAATAGTTTGGGCGCATGCGAATCATTTCAGGAAAATACAAAGGAAATTTGGTTTCCTTTCATGCCGACAACATTCGCCCCACCACGGATCGGGTGAAAGAAAGCGAATTCAATATTCTGCGCGAGCGAGTGGAAGGCGCGCGGGTGTTGGATCTTTTTGCCGGCACCGGCAGCCTCGGCATCGAATCCCTTTCCCGAGGCGCCAGCGAGCTGACCATGGTGGAAAGCAGCGGAAAATCAATCGATATCATTCGCAAGAATTTAACCAAATTGAAGGTTCAGGAAGCCGTGAAGATTTTGCAAAAAGATGTGCTCATTTTTTTGCGCAACTATGAGGGTGAACCCTTCGATCTGGTTTTTGCCGACCCTCCCTTTACCAAATCTATGGCAGATGAGGTGGTTTTAACCTACTCACAAAGTAAAGTTTTTCACGCCACCACGATTTTGACCATCGAATCGGGCCGCAAGGAAAAACTTGAGGACGACTATCCGCCCTTATTTCGCTATGATAAACGCGAATTTGGTGATAAGGTCCTGTCGTTTTATGCCAAAAAATCGGAAACTCAATAGTCGGAAAAAAATCGCCGTTTACCCCGGCAGTTTTGACCCTATCACTCTGGGTCATGTTGATATTATTCAAAGAATTTCAAAGTTGTTTGACGAAGTCGTGGTGCTGGTGGCCCATTCCGCGGAAAAAAAATCTTTATTTTCCGCCAAGGAAAGGATAGACCTCATCCGCACGTCGTTGAGGGGAATAAAGAACGTCCGCGTCGACCAACATCAGGGCCTGACCGTGGAGTACGCCCACCAATGTGGCGCCCAGGTTTTGGTACGAGGTTTGCGGGCGGTGGTGGATTTTGAGTACGAAGCGAGTATGGGAAACATCAATAAAACGATTGATCCTGGCATCGAGACCATTTTGATATTTTCCGCTCCAGAATTTTATTTTATTTCGTCGCGGATGGTAAAAGACGTTGCGAAAAATGGCGGTCCACTGAAGGATTTGGTGCCGACTCCGGTGATCGCCGCGCTGAAAAGTAAGTTTAAGATCTGACTCACAAGTGATGGAGGACATATGATTTCAAAACGCGCGCAAATGCTGAAACCCTCTCCGACTCTCGCCATGGCGAACCGAGCTCGTGAACTGCAAGCTCAAGGTAAGGACGTTGTATCGATGACCGTCGGCGAACCTGACTGGGCGACATTTACGGTTGCCAATCAAGCTGGTATCGAGGCTATCGAAAAGGGTTTCACCAAGTACACGGCGGCGCACGGAACTCCAGAGCTACGTCAAGAGGTCGCCAAACAGACCAGTGAGCAAGTGGGCGTGGAATATGGACCCAACGAAGTCGTTATCGGCTCCGGCGCCAAATATATTTTGTTTTCTATCCTCATGATGATTTTGGATTCCGGTGATGAAGTTTTGATTCCGACTCCTTATTGGGTCAGCTATCCGACGATGGTGGAGTTGGCCGGCGGCGTTCCTAAAGCCGTCGAGTGCGGTGAAAATGTGAATTTCAAATTGACGCCGGAGTTGTTGGCGAAAGCCATCACGCCGAAAACTAAAGCGCTGATCCTTTGCAGCCCCAGCAATCCCACCGGCTTGCAATATTCTCGCGAAGAATTGAAAGCTTTGGCGGAAGTTTTGCGACAAAATAAAAATGTCGTTTTGATTTCCGACGACATCTACAATCGCCTGATTTTCAACGATTCAAAAATGGCTCCGCACATTCTGCATGTCGCTCCGGATTTACGGGAGCGCATGTTGATCGTCAACGGCGCTTCGAAAACCTACTCCATGACCGGTTGGCGCGTGGGTTGGGCCCTGGGACCGAAACAAGTCATCTCGCCGATGGCGGATTTCTTGAGCCAAACCACTTCCAGCCCGAGCTCCATCAGCCAAAAAGCAGCTCTGGCAGCTCTCCAAAAGGGCGATGCTGAATTGGTAAAAGCACGGCAAAATCTGACCGCAAAAAAAGATCAAACCCTCAAAGCTTTCAAAGGCCTTAAAGGCATGAAAATTTCTCAGCCTGACGGCGCTTTTTATCTGTGGGTGGACGTTAAAGAATGTTTGGGTCGTACCCATCGCAAAAGCGGTAAAAAAATTCAGAATGATAAAGAGCTGGCGGAAATTTTGCTCAATGACCATTTGGTGGCCACAGTGCCTGGTTCTGAATTCGGAGCGGAAGGCTACTTGCGGTTGAGCTTTGTGACCTCGGAAGCGAATATCGTCAAAGCTGGCCAACGCTTTCAAGATTTCACCGCCGAAATATTCTAACTTATAGCTTTCATAAGAGTGACCCGCGCTCCGTGGTGGGTCACTGTCAAAGTTTCAGACAGGCCAAAAAAGGTTTACGAATGAAGCGCTGGGAATGACTTTTGAATAAGCCTTTCCCATGACCAAACGGCACGTTTTATCCTCGGTATTGTTCCTTTTTGGAGTGTTTTCAGTCCCTGCGGCCTTTGCCGATAATATACTGGAATTTCCTGCTGATCGCATCGTTCAACCCACTCAATGTTCCTTTGCTTTGTCTCCCTCGATGGCAGTGAAAATTGAAGTCCCAAATAATGACCCGAACGGGGTCACCGTGAATGGCATCACTCCCGTCTTTGAAAACTCGGGCCCGGGCCTTAAAAATTTGGCTCTGCTTGTGCCTGGTGGCCCCAACTATGATGAGGCAACACTCGCCTATTACCGCACACTCAGAATCTTGGTTGTCGGCTCGGGTTTGGCGCAGTTAATCCCTGATCTGAACGAAAGAGGATATCAGATTCGGGGTTTGGATACTTGGTACAATCACATCAATTTGCCCCATAATTCGAAGGGCGATGATATGCGCAAGTATATTCAGGAAAACGCCCCTTTGTTGATTGATGGCAATCCTCTGGACATGCCGGTCGCCGACAAAAGCTACGACGACATTTGGTCGGACCATTATTTTTCAAACCTTTCTTTTGAGGATCAAAAAAAGTTTCTGTCTGAAGTTGCCAGAGTGCTGAAACCCAGTGGTGAGGCCCGTATCACCTACACCAGAGGGGACGAGCATGAGGTGGAAGCCTATATCCGTGAACACATGGCTGACCAATTTAACATGCAATGGACCACTGGAAGAAACCGCGTTTTGTTTCTCAACCGGAAATAACTTCCTAGCCTTACATCGAGAATAGGCAATATTTTCCCGGCACTGAGTCCAGTTTGCCCGGCAAAAAATGCCGCTTCATTGAGCCCCTCCCCCGTCGGCGTTAAACTTTATGAGAGGGAAACTCGCTCGGAGCGAGCCCAAGGAGGGCCTGTGGGTTTTTGGATACTTTTGCAGGTGATTCTGGATTTACTGGTGGTGGCAGGACTGGTGGCCGTATGGCTCAGGCTGAACCGGCCGGCTAAGGATGATCCACGCATGAGCCGCGGCTTGCAGCTGTTGCAAACAAAAATTTCGATTTTAGAAGATCTGAGCGATCGCACCGACACGCAAGCCACCCAACTGACGGCGCTGATGGAGCACAAGGCGAAGGAAATCCAAACTCATATGCAGAATGCCGATCGCCACGTGCAAAATATCGATCAGGCAATGAGGAGAAGTCTGGAAGTCGCGAAGATTTTTCAGGACCGCATTCCGCATCAGGAAATCGTGGAACGCCAAAACACCATTAAATACGTGAAAGCCGCTCGCCTGGCCCATCAGGGTGTTCCCGTCGAGCTCATCGCCCAACAAGTCGATCTGTCGCGAGGTGAAATTGAATTCATCAGCAAAGTGAATCGCGACCATCTGCAATTTTCCGAGGAAGATCTGCCCGATTGGGCCCGTAGCGAGGGCGGCGAGATTCCCGCCGGTGTGCCGCTGGGGCCGGTTGCACAAATAGGACAGACCGCACCACAAATGACCGAGCAATTATTGGCCAAACACGAAGACAGAACGAAACTGTCCGAGTTGGGCGATCGTTTTCGGCAAGCCATTTCCAATCCGCAAGAAATGGCCAGGTCCGCATTGAACTCCACCCTCGAGAGCCATGGCGTTTCAGCGATGCTGCCACCGTCGACCCCGGCGCAAGCGCCGCTACTTCATTATGAAGAGGGTCTCAATTCCAAGGGCGAAAAGGTGCAAGTCAAACGCGTTGTATTCCCGAAAGTGGATCCTAATTCCAACCTGTCATGAATGCGGCGGACTTTTTTCTTAAAGTAGGAGATCGAATCATTGCCGAAGTGGAGGAAGAAATTTCCGCCACTGAATTTATCGTCGGTTATCGTGGCCAGCTTTTACGGGTCAAAAACACCACCGGTGTTCCTTTTCTGAAAGGTGATTTGCTGAGGCTGACCGTTGTCCAACAAGAGCCGATGGAATTGCAGCTCTTCAAGCCCCATTCAAATCAATTCGAACGCTTTGGATAGTTGCCTTATTAATTATTTAGCGCTTTCGCGAATAAACAGAGTCAGATGATATTTGACCATGGAAGTGAAATCAATTTTCTGATCCTGGAACGTCCACTGCAACTCTTGAAATGGGCCACGCCGAGCGATCACCAGATTTTCTTCCATCAGCTGGCCAGAGGCGGAGGCGGCGGGGCTCATCGCTTGCGCGCCGCTACCGTTTTCAATGATGTTGGGCATTTGCGATGGCAGGTATTGATTGGGACCTAAAAAGTTGAAGCGGATGCTGACCGTACCCGGCTGGCGGAAAGAAAAAATCATTTTGTAACCGTTGCGGAACAACATAAAATCAGCTTGAGTTTTGGCGATGCCATAGATTTTGATTCTGCCGAGGGGGGATGCTTTCAGCTCATTGAAGGAATTGGCCGCATCAATCATCTCATTTTTCAGTTTTTCCAAGAAATTCATTGTTTCAAGGGCCAAAGTTTTATCGTTGTCAAAACCGATCGACATGTCGACGACGCCAGTCTCCTCCATGCGTTCTTCGGATTTAACCAGATCGCGAATCCAGTTCAGACGTTCCATCATCTTTTCCATGACTCCCCCTATGAACTATGAAAATCGTCTCACTGATCTTTTTTTTAGTGAATCTTTTAGTGAATCATAATCCCCAGAAAGCAACTTAATGCCCAGCGCCACCAATTCTGAGCCTATAAATAGATGCCAAGAGCGATATTCGGCCCTGGGTTGAGCGACCTCTCCAAGGGGAAGTACAGGCCCGTATAAAATGTAATCGGGAATTGATAGCCGATGGTTGTATCCAACAAAAGTTCGCCGCCCACTCCCCAAAAACTTCGGGTCAGATCCACAGCCCGATAAACCTGCGAATTGAGGTCATAGGCAAAGCCGATCAGGTTGGCACCGTCCGCGACGATCGATCCGTGTAGCTGTTTAAAAAAGGCGGGAGTCGTGCCCCAGCCGTAGTAAAGCCAATTCAGCGGCAGGCGATACTCGAAGGTGGCTTGGTTGAGCACGCGGCCTTGGAATTCGCCGGTGGGATAAGCGCGGGCCAAGTATTGTGGGTAAGGCGTGTTGTAGAATAAAGCCTGTGAGGTCGTGAACGCATAGTTGGAGTCGGCAATATTCTGGTCGACAATGAAGGATTGAAATTTGGCCATCAAAGCTTCCCGCTTCGGCAGGAACGACGACCAGTACTTCACAATCGACAGTTCAACTTGGTTGTAAGACAAATAATTGCTTTGCGGAATGAAATAGGTCCAGGTGGCGCTGCCGCCGATGCCGTTCTCGGGGGAAATCTGCGCGCCGCTTTGATTGATGTCCGAATAAAATGCGGTTAACGAGGGACCGCTTTGGGTGGTGGTCAAACCCGGCAGTGTTCGAGCTTCCCAGGTCCAACCGGGGCCAGCGCGCCAGTAGGGACTCCACGCTGTGATTTCCCAGTCCGCCTCGAGGTGACCGTATTGAATCCGCTCCGGGATCACTCCGGGCAGAGTCACCGTCATATCCGAATACACCAATGGAATTTGCGCCGAGGTGGTGTTGTTCTGATAAGACAAATTGTAACCGGTGTGCTCGTAGTTCAAATCGTAGATGACGTTGGCTGCCCACATATGCTTGTTCAAAGGATCTTGGGCAGAGGTGCTGGCGGCGATATAATCCGAAAAAGAATCCCAATAAAACAGCGGCATCCAATAGCGCGGTAACATGTATTTCCACACCGAGTAGTCGGTAACTTCAGCTTTGCTGACCGTGGAATTGGCAGCCAAACCCGGCGCATGATCGGGATAGCGATCGGCGAAGAACGGTTTCACTTGCGGCAAGTTGGCGGGAAGCCTTTGCGCCTCGCTTTTTTCCACGCGCAGGAGTTTCAGACCATGGGAGGTCTGTTCCGTCAGGTAATACTCATTGCGATGGGGATCCCAGGTGCTCTCGAACACCCCCGTCAGGGAGTGAGAGACCGGACGGGCCGTCTGCAAATCTTCATTGCTGGCGTAAAGATTGTGCACACCGTTTTTTGAGCTGGTAAATAAAAATTTCCCATTTTCCATTTCCGGATAATTGGCATTGGGAAATTCGCCCAGAATTTGGTGGGTCGTGTGCGCCGAAATATTGAGCCGAAGGATTTTCTCCACACCATTGTCCCGATAGGAAAATACGATTTCATTTTCGTTGAGAAAACTGGGGTGAGAACAGCGGGCCTGTAAAGGCGCCGCGAACAGCACGGTGCTGTGTTTGCTGGCGACATTCATAATCTCCAGATTGGTCTTGCCCGGCAGGACTTTAATGTAAGCAATATTGGCGCCGCTCGGGGACAGGGCTGGCTCCCGTGCCCGCAGGCCGTAACTCAAACGGTCTTTTTTTCCGGTTTTCAAATCATAAGTGTAGAGGTCCGAGGTTTCGTGAAACCAGTTCAGGATTTCGATTTTATCAAAAAGAATTTTGTTGGAGTTGGGAAACCACGCCAACCGGGTAATGGTTCCGCCGGGGGGATCCGATTCCGTGTCATGGGGGACTGGAGCGTGCATTTCTGAGGAAGCTTCGCCGAATTTGGTGCCGAAAGAGTTGCGCAGTTGAGAAGCGTCGAAAGGGACGTTTCTGTTCGGCCGCTGCAGGACACTCAGAAATCGCCTTTCGGTTTCATCTTTGCTGATGAAGGCCAGTTTCAAACCATCCGGGCTCACCGTGGGAGAAAAACTTTCCACCTCGTCCAAGTGGACGGAAGACGTCTTACTGGGTGGAACCACTTTCAGTTCGCTGAGCTGCTTTTTTCCGCGGGTTTCGATGGTTTTCATCGTGCGGTCAAAAAGGCCTTGATAATTCATGCCCAGGGAATCTTCGGCGGGGCCGTTAATAAAATAGGGCATGCGTCCCGCATAGGCCCAGGACAAATCTTTCTCTGGCTGAGTCCCTTTCATTGCCGTCATTTCCGACCACATCGCGGAACCCAAGATGTAGGGACGAGCACCGTAAGGCCAAGTTGGGATGCTGACTTCGTTGGCTTCCGCCAAAGTCAATTCCGAGAGGCGGTTGTCGACCACATAACTGCGCAACCAAGCGTCCTCTTGCGGCGAGCGCAGACGGCCGGCGCCGGAAAAGCGCGTTTCGTTTTCCACTGCTAAGCCTTCGTGCCACCAGCGCGGAAGTAAAATGTTAGGCGACATAATTGAACCGAAGAGATAGGACAAAACATTGACGGCCCCACGCTGGGGATTCATCGCGTAGATGTGGGTTGATTCGTGAGTTACCAGCTCGGAAGCCCAATCTTTGTATTCACCAATACTATCCTGCGGAGTTGGCAGTACCGGATAGACCATAATCAGAGGATAGGGAAAGGTGGTGGCGGAACCGTTGGTGAGGTCGGTGCGGTCATCCATCACCACAGAAATACGGCTTGGCGGCTCTGGGAAAAGAGGAGTCAGAAGGTCATAACTGCCTTCCAATCGGGCGGCATAGATCTTGGCCAGCTCCTGCTGTTGCGCATCATAAATCAGATCGAAGTGGGGAAGCCTCATTCTTTTCCAGTCAATATCCGGATCAACCTGCGCAAACGCCCAGGTACAGCGGAGAACAAGGAGGGTGAGCAAGATGAGGAAGTGCGGTCGTCGTGTTGGCATGGGCATGATTGCAGCATGCCGAAAGCGATTTGACAATAATTGACAATAAGAAGGCGGCCAATCAAAAATAGGCAAACTCAAAATACCATTTGGAGTCTCCACTAGAGAGACTCCCGGACCAACGAGGAGGTTCTCACAGTGCTAAACTTCAAAAAAATATCCCAACTATCATTGATGCTTCTGATGGTCTTTGCCTTGGCGAATTGTAAATCGAAAAAAACTGAGGAACAGGCGACGACTCCAGAGGAAAGTGCACAAACAGCGCCTCAAATTGACAGCACACCGATGAATTTTGATGCTGCCGGAAGTGACAGCGGCAAAATCGCCGGTCTTGAGACCATTCACTTTGACTATGACAAATCGTCATTGAAGGATGCCGAGAAGAAAAAAATTAAAGGCAATGTCGCTTGGATGAAATCCCACACCAACGTCAACGTTCAGATTGAAGGACATTGTGATGCTCGCGGTTCCATCGAGTACAACTTGGCTCTCGGTGAACGTCGGGCTAAATCCGTCAAATCCTATATGGTCAACCTTGGCATTCCTGAAGCTCGTTTGAGTGTGATCAGTTACGGGAAAGAAAAACCTGTGGCAAAAGGCGACGGCGATGATGCCTATGCCAAAAACCGCCGGGCGAATTTTGTCCCTCTGGCCCAGTGATTGATTTGATCTTATGAGAATCGCAGCCAGAGCCATCGTTATCCTCGCTTTTGGATTGGCTGGCTGCGCACTTCCGCCCCCGCCGGTGGATAGCTATGTTCTGGCGCGGTCGGCACTGGAAGCCGCAAAGGCTGTGGATGCCGCCCGTTATTCTCCAGGATATTTTCATAAAGCTGAAAATGCCTACCGAAATGCGCAGGCTCTTTATAAAGACCGGGAGTATGATGAGGCTCGGGATGAATTTAATCATGCCCGAGATTTGGCCGAGAAGGCTGAAAATTCAGCCCGTCTGATTCGCTATAAAAACGGAGAAGTTTTATGAAAAAAAATTGGCGGGCAAATCCATTTGCCGTTCTGTTCCTACTCGCGGGTACTATTTTCTTTTTAAACGGCTGCCTGATGACCCGGGATGAGATCAGCGAAGATCAGGAACGCAAAAACGAGCAACAACAAATGAGTACCTTACAGAAAAATACGGCGGATCAGCAGGCCCGCTTCGCTGACGTCAATGAGGATCTGCGCGACCTTCACGGCAAGGTCGAAGCGAACAACAACGCGATACAAAGTGAAATTAAGCTCAGGGAAAAAAGTCAGGCTCTGACCGATCAGCAAGTCGCCGAATCCAATAAAAAGGTTCAGGCTTTGCAAGAGGAAGTGCAAAAATTGGAAAACCAGGTGAGCTTCCTGAATCAGGAGTTGACGAAAGCTGCCGCCAATCCGCCGGCTGCGGAAAAAGGCAAGGGTGAAAAAGGGGATAAGAAGGTCAACTATTTCACCGTCGGTGAAACTCAGTTTGCAAAAAAGGAATGGAAAGACGCCATCCTCAATTTTCAAAAGTATCGGGATTCCCATCCAACCGGAAAACGCTTCGCCTTGGCGACTTACAAAATCGGTTTGTCTTTTCAAGAATTGGGCATGAAGGACGAAGCCCGTACCTTCTTTGAAGAAGTGATCAATAAGTTTCCCGACTCATCACTGGCGAAACAAGCGAAGGATCGCTTGAAAAAGAAATGAGTTTCGTTTGCCCTCCATAGAGCGGGTTTTAGCAATTGAGACCAGCTGCGATGATACGTCTGTAGCGGTGGTGGATCACACCGGCCAGGTTGAGGCTGTGGTTTCCGCCAATCAGGATTTGGCCCATGCACCTTTTGGTGGTGTGGTGCCGGAAATTGCCAGCCGCAATCACACTTTGACCCTGTTACCCTTGGTGGAAGAAGCGCTGAAAAAATCTCAGCGTGAGTGGACACAAATCGGCGGAGTGGTGGTCACCAATCGCCCGGGTCTGGTGGGTTCTTTGATTGTCGGTTTGGTCACGGCGAAATCCATCGCCCAGGTCCGCGAGCTTCCTTTTTTAGGCATCAATCATCTGGAAGGGCATCTGCTGGCGCCGTTTCTGAAAGACAGCCAGTACACGCCGCCGCCCATGGAATTTCCCTTCGTGGCCTTGACGGTCAGCGGAGGCCATACCTCGCTGTACCGGGTTTCTGATTTCGGCGCCTACGAAGTTTTGGGATCCACTTTGGACGATGCCGCTGGCGAGGCCTTTGACAAGTTCGGCAAAATGCTGGGCCTGAAATTTCCCGCCGGAGCGCAGGTCGATCAATTGGCCACCGGTGGAAAAATAGATGCCTTCCCATTACCGCGAGGCATGATCAAAGAAGAGAATTTTTTGATGAGTTTTTCCGGCCTTAAGGCCTCCGCCCAGCGGTTGGTGGAAAAAATGTCGGAAGAGGAAAAGCAAAAAAGAATGGCCGACCTTTGTGCGTCCTTTCGCGAGGCTGTGGTCGATGTGCTGTTGGCAAAACTGGATCGCGCTGTCACTGTGACCGGGCTCAAACACGTCGTCATTACCGGCGGGGTGAGCGCCAATTACCGCCTTCGGGAGCGCGGCCAAATCTGGTCCCAACAAAAAAAACTGCAGTTGGCGATCCCACCTTTGCGCTACTGCACGGACAACGCCGCCATGATCGGCCTTGCCGGCATCAAAAGATTGAACAAAGGCGAGCGTTCGCCGTTGACCTTAGGACCGTCGCCGCATTCCTGGGCTGAAGATTTCTTGTCGGTGGGGGGTCGATGAGCCGTCGCGCGCAGCTCTTGGCGCTGATGGAAGAATTGGGCATCGAGCCCAAAAAAAGCCTCGGTCAAAATTTTTTGGTGAGTGATCATGTCATCGATAAAATTATTGATCGTGTGCAACGCCTGCGTCCCGGCTCGCTGGTTGAGATCGGCCCCGGATTGGGAGCTTTGACGATGGGTTTGCATCAGTTGCAAGTACCTCTGCACTTGATTGAATTGGATCGCGCCTTCGTGGAGTACTGGCGCCGGCAGGGGTTTACGGTCAGCGATGAAGACGCTCTTCGCTGGCGGTGGAAGGAACTGGATAGCCAGCGGCCGCGAATTTTGGTCAGTAATTTGCCCTATCAGATTTCTTCCAGTTTGGTCGTGGATCGCAGTCTGGACGATGCTGTGGACGGCATGGTCCTCATGTTTCAAAAGGAAGTGGCGCAAAAATTGAACGCTCGCCAGGATCAATCCGTCTACGGCATGCTCTCGGTATTGGCCCAAACCTTTTGGGACATTGAATTTCTTCTTGAGGCCAGCAGCGGGGATTTTTTGCCGCCGCCGAAAATCGCCAGCCGGGTTTTGGTCTTTCAAAAAAAAGCCAGCGGCATCACCAATCCCGCGGACTTTCTTCGCTTTGTGAAAGCCTGCTTTCTGCATCCGCGCAAGCTGATGCTTTCCAATCTGTGTGAGGGCTTGGGCAGAACTCGCGCCGATCTGCAACCAGCCTTCGAAAGTCTGAAAATAAAGGATAAAATCAGGGCTCAACAACTCAAAGTGCAGCAATTTGTGGAACTTTACCGCGCCTTGGGATACAGATGAGCGATGAACATTTTGATCGTGGCGGAGAACCGCAAAGCCAGGCACGACTACGAGATCCTTGAGACCTTTGAGGCCGGAATGGCTTTAATGGGCAGCGAAGTGAAATCGTTACGGGATCGCCAGGTGCAACTGAAGGATTCCTACGTGGTGTTCAAAGGCCACGAGGCTTATTTGCAGAATGCCCACATTGCCGAATACAAATCCAGCTCCTACAACAATCACGCTCCAGAACGCTTGCGCAAACTCCTCTTGCATCGTCATGAGTTGAATAAAATCTACGGTGGCCTGCGCGAGAAGGGGCTGACCTGCGTGCCTCTCAAAATTTACTTTAAAAACGGCCGGGCTAAAGTCGAGTTGGCGATGGCGAAAGGCCGGAAGACTCACGATAAACGGCAAGCGATCAAGAAGCGCGACGAGACCCGGGAGGCAGCGAAGTCTCTGCGCCGGCCTCGGCGGTAGATAAGGGTTTCGCCAAATTCAATTGTGATTTTTTTTGTTGGATCAAGGTTGTCCAAAGGGTCATGGACTCGCGGTTGTCGGGGTCAATATCGAGTTTTTCCAACATTTTGATTTCCGTTTCGGTGTGGGCGCGCAGCGAACGGTAAAGGTAAGAATAGGTCACCAGCAGATCGATCAAGTCGTCGTCACTGCGGTAAACAAAATCCGGGCTGGACCAATCCCCTTGCGTCACTTTTTTCATATGGCGCTCGATCTGAATGAGCGGTTTGATCACATTGCCGGTGAAACGCAAACCGATCAGCAGGCAGAGGGCAAAAATAGACACCAAAGTGGAGATAAAAAACAAAGTAAACTGCTGCATCTCACGCTCTAAATGCGCCACCAATTCCGGACTGGAATCAAAAGCCAATTTATTAAATATATCGTAGTTTTGCTGAAGTTGATAATAGGCGACACCCATAAACATGGCGGTCGCGCCGAAAACGGCCGCCACCAAAAAACCCGTGTACTTCCATTGAAAAGATCGATGGGAGGGTTTCCATGTTTCTTTATGAATGACCCGAGTGCGCCGCGCATGCTGCTCAGCTCTTCGCTGCAACGGGAAACGACTTGTATTCAGCATTCCTTATTATCGGTCATATGCTTCATTTTTTGAGTGAATCTCATCTCAGGATGAGTCAAAATAGTCCTAATGCGAGGCTGGTTTTCGGCCCAAAGTCGGGTCCTTTTTTTTAGTTTCTATTTTTTGCTGATGCTCGGGACCGCTTGTTCCACGTCCGCCAACAAGTCGCAAAATACTTACAAAGAGCAGGACGACTCCCGACCTTTGGTCGATGACCAATACCGATTGACCGCGGACCGCAAAGAATTGGATGAACTGCGGGCTCAGGAAAGTCACCAACAGAAAATTGAAAACGACGAGATTGCCTTCACCTTGCAACTGATGACCGAAGTGAATCGAACCCCATCCTCTATCCGTGAAAAATTCGACACGGCCATACGCAAGAAACGGGATCGTTTTTCAAAAGACATCACCAAAGAGCGCGATATTTTCACCAAATATGAACGCAAAAATCGCGAGGCGTTTCTGAAAAACATGGATCAACAGCGCGCGGATTTTTTAAAAGGCAAGCATTCTCGTGATGAACGTAAAGAATTTTTCGATGCTCAAGATCAAAGACGCAAAGAGTTTTTTGAGAACTATAGGGAAAAACGCAACGATTTTGAATCTGATGTCACCGAGAGACGAAAAAATTTCGAGGACTACGCCAAGGAAAGAAGAAACGATTTCAATGAAGCCATGCGCTCCTACCAGAAGCGCTACGATGAATATCTCAAAAATAAAAGAGAGGCTGAAAAACAAGCGGCCGCTGGCGGCAAACCGGGAAATGCCGATGGCAGCCAGCCGGCCAGTGACGATGGGCCTATCGAGGTAAAATCATTTCTGCAGGAATTCATGGATATCCCGCCTGGGGCTGGCACCACCTTGGAAAGCGGACAGTGACAAGTTGGCAAATTTTAATTTATTTTTTTCGCCTGGGGCTAACCGGCTTCGGTGGTCCCTTGGCCTTGATCGCCCAGATCCAAAGAGATTTGGTGGATGAAAGAAAAATCATCGACCGCCAAGAGTTCATCAATTCACTGTCGCTGATTAAATCCCTGCCTGGTCCCGTTGCCAATCAAGTGGTGGCGTTCTGGTCCTATCGGCTGGCCGGGCCCTGGGTAGCCCTTTTGGCAGCAATTTTATTTATCCTTCCTGCATTTTTGATGATGGTGGCTTTGGCCATTTTTTATGATCAGTTCCGCGCCTCGCCGGAATTGATCAGCTTGATGGACGGTTTTCAGGCGGGGGCCTTTGTTCTGATCGTGGTGGCTTTGTACACTTTGACCAAGGGATATTACGGCCATCCTCGCTTTTGGATTGCCTTTATTTTTTCTCTTATTGCGATGTTTTTTTTCCACCTCAATGAGCCGATTGCTATTGTCGGCTCGGGGTTGATCTCGGCGCTTTGGCAGAAAAAGTGTTTCAACCGATTGCACAGTATTGTGGTGCTGGATTTATTTTGGCTATGTCTCAAGGCTGGGGCTCTGGCGTTCGGGACCGGCTTTGCGATCTTACCTTTGTTGCAGAGGGATTTTGTTGATTATAACCATTGGATCACTAAACAGCAGTTTTTGGATGCGATTGCCTTTGGACAATTAACACCGGGGCCGGTTTCGGTGACGGTGACCTTCATCGGCTATCGGGTTGCCGGCATTTGGGGAGCTCTCTTGGCCACGATTGGAATTTATCTGCCGGGAACGTTAAATATGCTCACCTGGTTTCCTCGCGCCTATCAGTGGTTTTCACGGCAGCAGTGGGTGGAAAGATTTGTCTTGGGGGCAACCGCCGCCATTGGCGCGGGAATCATCGTCGCGCTGTCGGCCTTACGGGAAAGCCTCGCGCTGCCAAGTTTGATCGTCCCGATTATTCTGTTTTTAATTAGCCTCAGGCGGAAGATGCCAAGCTGGGTTCTGGTGGTTTACAGCGGCGTCGGTTGGTGGCTGGTCTCCAGGGTCCTACACTGAAATCTCGCCGGGCGAGATTTCCTTACATGCGTAAGAAAAGTTCTCGGTAGACATCCATCACGACGCCGACCAGACGATTTTTCGAGATTTTCGAAACGTTTTTAAATTGCACGCCGACCAGCACCAGCAGATCGTTAGCCGGATGGGCCGCCAAATGTTTTACCACGGCGGACACGGCGATGCCGTCTCTTTTTGCCAATTGCACTTTTCCTTCCAGCTCGTCGCCCACATTAAATTCAATATTTTTTGTCGGCGCTTCAAAACGGCAACCGCCACCGCTCAGATCCAACAAATGCAACTGCTCTTTGGTCTCTTCCGAATTCAATTTTTCCAACTCGAAATAACCTTTAAAACTGGGCGGCAATCGCAAGCGGAAATCCTCGCGGCGATGCAACTGGAACAGATCCGAATCAATTTCGATGATCAGATCGTCGCCGTTCACTTCACAGGGAGCTTGGGAAAAGTACTTTTCCAAGCCCGAGCTAAACTGAATGATCAATTCGTTGGGGCGCACATTGTTGGGCAGTTTGTGATCGAGGTGACAGGTTAATTTGTTCCTGATCAGGTGTTTTGCCGTGCATGAGAAGACCTCTTCGCCGGAATTGGTGGTCTTCACGATGATTTCGTTTTTACCGTTGATAAGGCTCTGGTAAACCTGCTTTTTCTCAGCGGAATCCTTGATTTTAATAAACATGCTCGGTGCTTTGTGTTCCATGCTGCGATCCCTCTACTGATAGTTTAGGCCGCTTTCCGCAATTGTAAACTCTTTTGTTTTTCCTCAATTTCAAAACCCTGGCAAATGGTCTAAATATTCGTTACGCTTCGACAATGAGCCAATACACCGAGGCATTTGACTACTGGATTCGCAATCGCTTTGTGGAGTTAAATTCCCAGTTAGAAGCAAAATATTTAGCGCAGGAGGATCGCGCCAACATCGAGGGCGTTGGTGAGCAAGAGAAAAAAGAATTGGAGGCCGAAGGTAGCGTCTTGATTAAAACTTTGCTTCGGGAAGGCAATACCGATGAAGGCTTTGAAAGCGCCTTTGATTTGCTGGGCAATGTCGGTCTCTATATGGCGGCTTGCCGCCGTCATGAGATCACAGAGCCTAGCCGCGAGACCACCTCGCCGTTAAAAGAAGCCTCGGCTTTGGCTATGCATATCGGCGCGTCCATCGGCGTGATCCCGCGTTTCGCTACAGCTCATTTAACCACCCACAATCGCGCCATCGATGGGCTTTATAAACGGTTTACAGAGTTACCTGACGAAAAATTATTTATCGATTACAACACCAAAGGTATTTTAGGTTACAAAAGGGCGGCGGAAGCTCTGTTGAAAATTCAACCCTTGGGGATCTCGCACTCGATCACTTACGATTTGTTGCTGGTGGCGAAACGGGCTTTACAGGATGTCTTGGAATCCAATCAAATTTTGTTTCAGAAGCTGAATGCCGATAACTTTTTTTATAGCGTGCGTCCCTATTACAAACCTTACCGTGTGGGAGCCCAGATTTATCGCGGCGCCAACGCCGGCGATTTCGCCGGAATCAACGTCATCGATATGCAGCTCGGCCTGTGTTGGGCGAATGAAGCCGCGTATTCGCAAATCTTAGTTGATAAATTTTTGTACATGATGCCG
>Ga0206845_1133_pt2 | contig 19237 bp, 17 predicted proteins | sample Alteio_BWOrgCont_19_FD_152887 | JGI IMG/M metagenome (GOLD analysis project Ga0206845, IMG submission 152887) | Enriched cells from forest soil in Barre Woods Harvard Forest LTER site, Petersham, Massachusetts, United States -... | ecosystem: Environmental > Terrestrial > Soil > Temperate forest >...
CATGGAAGGTCCGTTGCTCGTGAAACCCGAGCATACGGCGCGGCAGGTCGGCGATGAGCCGCTGCTCCTGGCGCAGGTGTTGCCGACGGTAGTTGCAAGAGACCGTGTAAAAGGTGCCGATTTTGCCCTCTCGCAGGGTGCTGAGGCCATCATCATGGATGACGGGTTTCAAAATCCGTCGCTTTATAAAACCTTGTCGCTCTTGGTGGTCGATGGCCTCACGGGCTTTGGCAACGGGCGGGTGATGCCGGCCGGTCCGCTGCGCGAACCGCCGCAGAGTGGATTTGCACGCGCACATGCGGTGATCGCCATCAACCCCGGTACACAAACGCCAGCGCTGCCCAAAGGGAAACCAGTCATGAATGCCAAAACCCAGCCGCACACGTCGCTTGCGCTTGGTGGCCAAAAATTGCTGGCCTTTTGCGGCATCGCCTATCCGCAGAAATTTTTCTCTATGCTGGCCAAACTCGGTGCAACGCTTGCCGATACCGTATCGTATCCCGATCATTATCAGTACCGGCAATCCGACATCGACCACCTCATCATGAAAGCACGCGAGGCACAGGCAATGCTGGCCACTACCGCCAAAGACGCGGTGCGCCTGCCGCCTGCGTTCCAAAAACAGGTGGCCGTCATAGATATGGGTCTTGTCTTCGAAAATGAGGCGGCACTTGATGCGCTCTTGGAACATGCACTGAAACATCCATGAAAAAAATCCGCTATCTCATCGAAGCCGCGCTGCTTTATTTGCTGTTTACGGCATTCAGGATTCTGCCGCTGGATGTGGCTTCGTGGATTGGCGGATTTATGGCGCGTGCGATAGGTCCGTTTTTGTCGGCGCACAAAACCGCGCAAAAAAATCTCTCCATGGTATTTCCGGAAATGCCCGCGCAACAGCAGCGCGAGCTGCTTACTCGTATGTGGGATAATCTCGGGCGCGTGGCGGCCGAACTGCCGAACTTGCCGTATGAAAAGCTTATCCGGCGCGTCAACGTGCATGGGCTTGAGCATTTACCTGATCCTGACGTGCCGGTGATTTTTTTCTCCGGCCATATCGGCAACTGGGAGCTTGCCTATCCTATCGCGCGCAAGCATGACAGGCCGATCACGCTGGTGTACCGCCATGCCAATAATCCCTATGTCGATGCCATGATCGCGAACCTTCGCGCTAGTCAGGCGGACGACATGCTGCCCAAAGGCGGACGCGGTTCGGTTCGGTTGGGGCGAGCGATTAAAAGCAAATATTCGCTGGCGATGCTGGTAGATCAGAAAATGAATGAGGGAATCGCCGTGCCGTTTTTTGGGCGCGATGCCATGACGCCGCCGGCCATCGCCGATTTTGCATTGCGCTATGACCTGCCACTTATCCCTGCGCGCGTCGTGCGTACGCGGGGCTGTCATTTTGAGATCATGATTTATCCGCCGCTCGTATACGAAGAAACCGGCGATCAGGACAAAGACATTCTCGCCATTATGACGCAGATCAACCAACTGCTCGAATCGTGGATTCGCGAATATCCTGAGCAATGGTTTTGGGTGCATAAGCGCTGGCCGAATTGAGCACAAAAATGGTGCGCTTGTCGCTCCCGAATTGGAGGCATAGACACCTTATGCGCTATGCGCTCTTCACCTCCTTATGAAGGTTGTTGAGCCATGCAGTAATGTCCTCAACACGCCATGCCGTTACGCGCGGCGATAATTTGATTGGCTTGGGGAATGTTCCTGCCTTTACCATGCGCCAAAGCGTTGCGGCCGAAAATGGCAGTATTGATGGGATTAGCTGGGACTGACGAATATACGCGCTTTTTGGGAGTTCACTTAAAAGCGTACCGCTTAGAGTATTGGAATTTTGCATATTGATCCTCTGTGACGTTACTTAGTGTCGCAGAGCTTAACTTATGAAGTTCGCGCGAGCCGGTTAGCGCGAATTTCGGAGCCACTTTTTAGCTCGGGAGAGCCGGTGTTTAAGTCCGGAAGTTGGAGTTAGTTTAAGGTGGCCTTTATTATTTATTGTAAAGCTGATTTCTTCGGCATCAATATCTACAATTACTCCAAAACCCTTACATTTTACGAGTTCTTCAGATAATTGTGTCTCTGTAATTTTGGGATTCTTCTCTACAATCTTACGTATCAGTTTCTGTAGGGCATCTGGCCTCTCTTTTTTGGCATTTTTTGATTGCCTATCTTTAAGTTTTTTCTCCGCAGCTTCGCGGATTCGTTCATCTGTTTTTGCGATTATCGAAAGTGCCGTTAATCCACCTATCGGCGCATTATAAAGGTCTTCCGGATCGCAATGTTCTATATAGCTTATTAAAATATCCGCTTCTTTGTCAGCTTGCTCATACGCTGCCTTAGCTACTTGTACCTTAGGCATAATATCATCGTATTTTTCTGTTATTTCCGAATATGCTTTTCTCGTAGCTTCGTATTGAGGATGCAGTGGATTGAGGAATTTCTCTCTCATCGCGCCCCATTCAGCCATTACATCCTTATTTTCTGCCTTTTTCATGGTTCTAGACCGCTACTGGCTTGAACGAAATTACCTTATCGTTTTCTGTCTCGGCGCCATCCAAGTAATCCGCCCACCACTGCATCATCTTAATGCGCTCAGGCAAATATTCGGCGCGATTATAGGCAGCGCGGACTTTATTTCCCTCAATATGGGCAAGTTGGCGTTCTATAACGTCTGGCCGGAAACCACCATGTTCATTGAGGGTAGTGGAGGCCAATGCTCGAAACCCATGCCCGACCAATTTATCTTTATAGCCCATCTTCTGCAGCACATGGTTGATTGTGTTTTCGCTCATCATGGGATTGCGGCGGCGCTGTTGAGATGGAAAAAGTAATTCGCTGACGCCCGTTATATCCCTGAGTTCTTTGAATAGCTCTATAGTCTGTTTAGCAAGCGGTACAATGTGCAGAGCACGCATTTTGGTTGTGGGCGCTGGTAATCGCCACTCTTTAGCATCCAGATCAACATCTGCCCATTTCGCTTGGCGCATTTCGCCAGTTCGCACGAAGGTCAGCATCAATAGCCGAACCGCTAGTTTATTTTGAGGGCTGGTTTCAACCTTCGCCAGCTGAGTGAAAAAATTAGGCAACTCCTTGGCTTGAATGGTCGGGTAGTTCACGGCTCTATGCGGAACAAGTGCGCCTTTTAAGTCATTAGCGGGATTATATCGCGCGCGGCTCGTAAGAATAGCATAACGAAAAATGCCGCCGCAGCTGTTCAGAAGACGGTGCGTAAGTTCAGTTACACCTCGACTTTCAATTTTACGCAAAGCATCCAGCAGTTCCAGTGATGTAATTTCCGAAACGGGCCGGTCGCCGATTTCGGGCAGGATATTCGCCTCTATACGGCGCCACAGCCGTGCGGCGTGGTCGAGTGTCCATTTCGGCGTATTGGTCTCGAACCATTCCGTAGCTACCGCCGTGAAGGTATTTCCGGCATTAAATTCGGCCAAGCGCTTTTCTTGTCTCTTTTTGGCCCCTGGGTCGGTGCCATTGGCGAGCAATTTGCGGGCGGCAAGGCGTTTATCGCGGGCATCCAGCAGCGAAACCTCTGGGTATGTACCGAGTGCCAGCATCTTCTCCTTGCCCATGAAGAAATAGCGCAGCCGCCAGTATTTGCCGCCATTGGGTTCGACTTGCAGGAAAAGCCCATCCCCATCCTTCAAGCGATAGGGCTTATCTTTGGGTGCCGCTTTCTTGGCCTTAATATCGGATAACAACATGGGGGTACCTTCCTGGGTATTTCGTAAAAAGTACCCAGAAATATACCCAGCCAAATGTGATATGCAATGAGATAGTGTGCCTGGATAAGATTTGAAGAAATGCCTTATTTGCTGGGTTTTAAGCCGATTTTTGCGTTTTGGTGACGCACCGTGATATGGAGGATTGGTGCCGCTTGTCGGACTCGAACCAACGACCTACGGTTTACAAAACCGTTGCTCTACCAGCTGAGCTAAAGCGGCACTAGCCTTAGTGGTTAAGGGAAAGCGGCCCTAGAATCAACAGGGTTTTTATTTAGAGGGGTTTTCCGCTTCTTTTTGGCGTTCGGAACGATCTAACTTTTCTAGCAGGCCTTTGCTGTCGGCGACATACAGCATTGAACCAAGCAAAATGCCGGTCACCGTCATGCCCAGTACCACGGCCTCGGTCTTCTGGTTTTTATTCAACGCTTTCCAGTAATCCCCGATATGATGGTACCCCAATTTCTCGAATTTTGATCCCACATGCGCGCGAAAACCTTCACTCACCTTCGCATGTAAATCAGGAAAATTGAATTTTTCGCCGTGCTCTATATCCGCGACGCCCTTGAGTATAGGGTCCGTTTTCAGGAGTTTTTTATCATTTTCGAAGATACCGAATTGAGCAAAATTTTTATAGATTTCTTTGCGGATTTTGGTGGAGGTGGCTTTGTATCCGGCGATCACGCTAATCGGATAGGCGGCAATCTTTATGGCTTTGCTGATTGTTTCAGACAAGACAGACCGTGACTCATTTTCAGATGCGTCGCTCATGCATTAAAAATAACATGGTGGGCGGGCAGGGGCAATGGGTTAAGGGTCTGGCAATGATGAAGTTTTTATGACAGGTTTAAACCGCTTGTAATATCAGTATCTTCAGCCGCCCTTATATTCGCCTTCACTCAGCCATTCGCGGTAGTTGGCGGGTTTGCCGAAATAATAGCCCTGCATGTAATTGATGCCCATTTCCATGAGGATTTTGGCGATTTCGCCATTTTCGACGAATTCAGCCACGGTCTCGAGGCCAAAGGCTTGTGCGAAATCGAGCAGCGTTTTGACGAAGAAGCGGTTATCGGCGCTTTGCGCGATGTCCTTAATGAACACGCCATCGATTTTCACGATATCGACCGACAAAGCTTTCAGCTGGCGGAACGAGGTATAGCCCGAACCAAAATCATCCAGCGCCACCAGGCAACCCAGCGACTGTATCGAGGCGACGAAAAAGGCGGTGCGGCGCAGGTCGCGGTGCACAGCGGTTTCGGTGATTTCCACGATCAGACGCGGCGCGATTTCGGGCGTTTCTTTGACCAGCTGCGATAATTTTTCCAGCCACAGCGCATTTTCCGTAGTCATGTTGGACACATTAAACGCGATGGAAACATTGGGTGCGTTACGCAGTTCTTCGATCACCATTTCCATCACCATGGTGTCGATAATATCGATCATGCCCATTTTTTCGGCGACTGGAATCAACGCGCCGGCGGAACTGATTTTCCCCGTCTGGCCGATGAGCCGCAGGAGCGCTTCATAATGCATCGTCTTGCCGGTTTTGCTTTCGATGATAGGCTGGTAGGCCAGGCGCAGGCGTTTTTCCTTGTAGGCTTTGAACAGGTAATTGGCCAGACCCATCTGCTGGCGGCAATGATCAGCCTCACGGCGGGTCATGTCGAACGTGTGGTGCGGCGAGCTTTGCTGGCTGTGCAGGGCAACATAGGCCTTATCCAGCGCATCGTGCGCACCGGCGGTTTCGGTGGGGAAATTGACACTGCCGATGGTGCCGATAATATAAAGGCCGGCGGTGGCGAAATTGTCGCGGCCGAAATTCTGGATGGTGTTGTGAATGCGCTGCGCGATGGCAAGCGTATCTTCCGGATAACGGTTGGCAAGGATAATGCCCAACTGGTCGCGCTGCAAGCGCTGTACAATATCATCCGGCGAAAGTAGCGCTTCGATCATTTTAATGAGGTCGTGAATCACGATTTCCGATGTATCGTGACCATAGGCATTGATAATCATCGAGAGGTTATTGACGGACACCAGAAGCAATGCGCCCGATGTGTGCTCGTCAATCACCTGCTGGATGGATTTTTCCAGGACATTGATGAAGTCAGCGGAATAAAATTCGCCGCCCGGATAGACCGGCGGCCCACTCTTTACTTCGGGAGGGGAGTTTTCAGACACAATAGGACCCTTATGCGACGCGGAATGTGACGCAGACTCTTGCGGTACAGACTGTCTTTCTTGGTGGAACATCAACCCCCGTTTTACCCAAAAAGTTCATGGGTAATCATCTTTTATGGTCGCATATAAAAGTAAATAATTCTTAAATTTATGATAAAATGCGAAAAATTTGTCTTAAATTTTATCGACCCGGAAAGGTCGAAAAAACGATGAAAAATTATCAATAATTATACTTAATTTCAATATATTACAATTTTCCAATTAGCACGGAAACAAATATTAGCAAACCAGTCCAAATGTTGGATTTAAATATTTTTCTGCAAAAAATTGTATCATTTGGGTCGAGTTTACAGATTTGCCAGCCGAGCTGTACTGCCGCTAGCATCAACCCGCAAAAAAACAATATGGTTTGCTGGCTGGCCCAGCCCGCCGTCGCCCAGGCTATGATAGCACACCCATAAAACATGCCAATAATGTGCTTATTGTTTCCCAATCTCAGCGCCGTCGATTTCACGCCGATTTTCGCATCATCTACCTTGTCCTGGTGTGCGTAAATCGTGTCATAGCCCAGCGTCCAGAAAACGCCTCCTATATATAAGAGTATCGCTGGCCACTCCACATTGCCGCGCACGGCGCTATATCCCATCAGCGCGCCCCAGTTGAACGTCAGGCCCAAAAACAGCTGCGGCCACCAGCTGATGCGCTTCATGAACGGATAAATCACCACCGGAATCAGTGACAAGAGCGCCCACATCAGCACGATTTCACCTAAACGGGTGGCCAGCATCGCCGACGCTGCCAATAATATCATGAGCAACACACCGGCTTGCACGATGCTCAATTCGCCGCTGGCGAGCGGGCGATTTTTGGTGCGCTCGACTTGCTTGTCGAATTCGCGGTCGGCGATATCGTTGATGATGCACCCGGCGCTGCGCATGAGCACCGCGCCTAAAGCAAATATCATGAGCAGGCGAAGCGGCGGCCATCCGTGCGACGCCAGCGCGATCGCCCACCAGCATGGCCACAAGAGAAGCCAGATGCCGATGGGCTGATTAAGACGCATGAGTCGGAAATAGGGGTTCATGGGTTGCGCTATTTACATTCGCTACTCAACCATTTAGCTTCCTAAGCATGACTAAGCAAGCCCAAGACACCAAACGCCCCAAAATCCGCCTGTATGTGCCGGAAGATTTTTCCGCCGGGCATCACCTGATACTCAATCCCGGGCAGTCGCATTATCTGGCGCATGTGATGCGCGTGGAGACCAGCGATAGTATTGCAGTATTTAATGGCAAGCAGGGTGAGTGGCTAGCGGCGGTGAGCGCCATCCAGAAAAAATCGGTGACGCTGCATTTAAGTAAGCCGCTGGCGCCGCAAAAAAACAGCCCGGATATGTGGCTGGCCTTCGCGCCCATCCGCAATAAAACCGAACTAGTGGTGGAAAAAGCGGTGGAGCTTGGCGTGTCGGCGCTATTGCCGGTATTCACCGGCCGCGCTGTGGTAAAGAGCATTAATCATGAAAAACTCGTGGCCCACGCCATCGAAGCCGCCGAGCAATGCGAGCGCCACGACGTGCCCACTATCTCTGAACACAAGGATTTATCGGGGCTGTTGGGAAGCTGGCCCAAAGACCGCACGTTGTTTTATGGCGATGAAAACGGCGGCGGTGACGTGCTTAAAAACCTGCTGCCACAACTGAAGTCCGGAAAATACGGCCTGCTGATCGGCCCGGAAGGTGGTTTTTCCGACGACGAGCATCATATGCTGAAAGCCGCCGGTTTTGCGAAAGCGATTTCGCTGGGCCCACGCATATTACGTGCGGACACGGCGGCCGTTGCGGCGCTAGCCTGCCTGCAGGCGTGGGTGGGCGATTGGGAAGAACAACCGCATTATAAAAGCGCATCATGATTCTCGAACGCCTTAAAAAACTCTACGAAGAACGCGGCCAGGAAATCGAGCAGTGGTTAGGTGCACGGCGCACGGAGGCCGAACCGTTTTTCTATAGCTCAGTTGATCTTCGTCATTCGGGTTTGAGGCTCGTGCCGGTCGACACCAATTTATATCCGGCTGGATTCAACAATCTCTCGCCGGCCTCGCGCGCACGGGCTTCACGCTTCATCGCGCGATTTTTAGAAGAACAATATCCGGATGCGAAGCGCGTGGCCATCATTCCGGAAAATCACACGCGCAATTTGGGATACCTTGAAAATCTGGCCACGCTCTTGTCGCTTTTTGAAAATGCCGGTGTTGAGGTGCGGCTGGGAAGCCTTGCGGCCACTGCGGGCGCTCCGATTGAGCTGGAAGCGCCGGGCGGGCGAAAGCTTACCGAATATCCGCTGAAGCGCGACGGCGACACGCTTTCGCTCGAACCGGATTTTACGCCCGATATTGTCATCATCAATAATGACATGACGTCAGGCATTCCCGAAATTTTAAAAGACATTGCGCAGCCCAAGCTGCCGCCGCCGTGCATGGGCTGGTTTCAGCGCCGCAAGAGCGTGCATTTCGGTGAATATAAAAAACTCATCGACGATTTTTGCAAAAGCTTCGCGCTCGATCCGTGGTTGTTTAACGCCGAGTTTCATCAGTGCGGAATCATTGATTTTAAGGAGCGGGTGGGGCTGGAACGCCTGGCCAAATCCATCGATGCGGTGCTCGCGCGCGTGCGCGAAAAATATGCTGAGTATGGCATTCAAGATGAGCCGTATGTGTTCATCAAAGCCGATAGCGGAACCTATGGCATGGGCATCATGACCGTACGCTCGGGCGCAGAAATTCTCGAGATTAATAAAAAAGACCGCAATAAAATGCAGATCATCAAGGAAGGCACACGTAACAGCGAAGTGATTGTGCAGGAAGGCGTGCCGACGATCGACAAGGTGGATGGCAAACCCGCCGAGCCCATGGTCTATATGATCGACGGCATACCCGTGGGCGGCATGTACCGCGTCAATGCCAACCGCGATGCGTATGAAAATTTAAATGCCAGCGGTATGGAATTTACCGGCATGTGCGATGAAATCGAAGACGAATGCGGAAAATGGAAAGCGGTGAATGACTGCAATTTCCGTTCGTTCGGGATTATCGCGGCGTTGGCTGCGCTGGCTGCCGCGCGGGAAGATTATAGTTCGAGTTTGGATGGCGCGGGGATTTAATCAGTTGTTGACGAGATAAAATCCAAAGAAAGCAGCCAGCATTAAGCATATAGCCAACACTACAATCACTTTTCCTTTACGATTTTCAGGCCATAATCCAGTTCCAAGGATAAAAATCCCAGGCAACGCACAAAGCGTCAGAAGTACGTATATGATCTCTTTTGGCATAGCCTAGTAATCCAAGAAACTCCTAAGTTTCCTTGAGCGCGACGGATGCTTCAGCTTGCGCAGCGCTTTTGCCTCAATCTGACGAATACGTTCGCGCGTCACCGAGAATTGCTGGCCAACTTCTTCGAGCGTATGGTCGGTGTTCATGCCGATGCCAAAGCGCATGCGCAGCACGCGTTCTTCGCGCGGGGTGAGCGATGCCAGAATGCGCGTGGTGGTTTCGCGCAGGTTGCTTTGAATCGCAGCATCGAGCGGCAAAATGGCGTTTTTGTCTTCGATGAAATCGCCCAGATGTGAATCTTCTTCGTCACCAATCGGCGTTTCGAGCGACACGGGTTCTTTGGCGATTTTCATTACCTTGCGCACCTTATCGAGCGGCATCACCAGGCGTTCGGCCAATTCTTCCGGCGTCGGCTCGCGGCCCATTTCATGCAGCATCTGGCGGCTGGTGCGCACGATTTTGTTGATGGTTTCGATCATATGCACCGGAATGCGGATGGTGCGCGCCTGATCGGCGATCGAGCGCGTGATGGCCTGGCGAATCCACCAGGTGGCATAAGTCGAGAATTTATAGCCGCGGCGATATTCGAATTTATCGACTGCTTTCATCAGGCCAATGTTGCCCTCCTGAATGAGGTCGAGGAATTGCAGCCCGCGATTGGTGTATTTTTTCGCAATCGAAATAACCAAGCGCAAATTGGCTTCGATCATTTCTTTTTTCGCACGGTTGGTTTCGCGCTCGCCTTTTTGCACGGCCATGATCATGCGCTTGAACTCGCCGATATCAAGGCCTGCAGTGGCCGCGATCTGCGCGATTTCTTCGCGGATTTCATCGATTTCCTTGCGGTCCTTGGTGACGAAATCTTTCCAGCCCTTGTCGGTGCGCGCGACCATGCGCTTGAGCCATGTGGGGTCGAGTTCGTTGCCGATATAGTTTTCTAAAAATATCTTGCGGTTGACTTTGCGGTGCTCGGCGAGGCGCAGCAATTTGCCTTCGATCTGCATGAGGCGGCGGTTGATGTCGTAGAGTTTTAAAATCAGCAGTTCCACGCGGTAAATGGTGAAGCGCACGCCCATCATGAGCTCCACCAGCTCACGGTGATGCTTCATGTAGAGCTTCTCGTCATCCTTGCTGTATTTGCCGGTGCCGGATGATCTGCCCAGGCGCTTTTCCTGCAGCGCGCGCATTTTTTTGCTGACCTTGGCGAATTGATCAAGCGTTTCCATGAGCTGGGGTTTGAGCGCCATTTCCATGGCGAGTAGTGATACGCCGCCATCATCCTCATCATCAGCTTCTTCGGCGGAACCTTCCGCGCCTTCTCCACTTTCTTCCTCTTCGCTTTCCTCTTCCTCGTCCTCTTCGTCATCTTCGTCTTTTACATCGGCAGCGCGCGCAGGAGTGGGTGCGGCAGCGCCCTCAGCAGTAGGAAAACCGCCTTCCCCCTGACCATACGTGGCGTCAAGGTCTATGATTTCGCGCAAAAGCAGCGTTCCGGCATCGAGCTCATCGCGCCAGGAGAGAATCTCTTTCATGACAAGCGGGCTTTCGCACAGCGCGCTGATCACCGTTTCACGACCGGATTCGATGCGTTTTGCGATCTCAATTTCGCCTTCGCGGGAAAGCAGTTCCACATTGCCCATTTCGCGCAGATACATGCGCACCGGGTCATCCGAGCGCCCGGCATTTTCCGTTTCTTCCGCCGCTTCTGCCTCGGCCTGCGTTTCCGCCGGATCGACCGGTGCGCCTTCCTCGGTGACGGTGATATCCACCTGTGCTAAGGCGCTGATGGCATTGTCGATCACTTCGGGTGAGAATTCATCGCTGGGCAGGAGTGCATTGAGTTCGTCATACGTGATGTAACCGCGCGCTTTGCCCATGGCCATGAGCTTGCGCACGATGGCAAGTTGCGCTTCTTCTTTTTCCTTGCTGCTTTTTGGGCTGTCTTTTTTCCCGGAGTCCTTGGCAGCAGATTTAGTCTCGATTTTTTTGGAGGTTTTGGATTCCTGTTCTTTGGCTTTTACCGCAGCTTTTACTGGGGCCTTGGCCGGAACTTGCTTAGCCATTTTTTTCTCCGGTGCCTTTTTAGCTGCAATGGATTTGTTAGCGGGTTTGCTTGCCGCTTTGGCCTTTGTGGGCATTTTTATTTTTTCTTTGGATTTGCTTGCTGGTTTTGCGGCCGGTTTTGCCGCGGAGGATTTTTTTGTGCTTTTCACTTTAGCCATGGATGCTTTACCCTTTTGTTTTCCCTTAGAGTCTTTAGGGCTCAATAACCCGTTCATCATATCTAGCCAATTGATAAACATAAGTTTTCGCCATACCCCTCTGTCAGGACATGCTTATAGACAGGGTAGAAATAAGGCATTTTTAATTTTTTTCAAGGGTTTGTTGCAAAAAACCGTTCAGCTGGCTCCGATTATTTTTGCAGTGTTGCCGCGTAAGCGCCTATTTCCCTGTGCTTTTAGGCAAAAAAGGAGTATATGTGATTAGGGGTGCTCCCATGTCAAAAACCATTGATTTACATCCTCTAATTAAAGATTCTCCCGCAGCAGCCAAGTCTGCCGCGCCGCCTGACGACGCAAAAATTTTTCTGCACAATATCATCAATTCCGTCGCCGATCCGATTTTTGTCAAAGACGAACAGCACCGCATCATTGAGGGCAACGACGCGCTGTGGGCGCTTCTGGGCCGGCCACGCCAGCAGGTGATAGGCAAAAGCGATTATGATTTTTTCCCCAAGGAAGAAGCCGATATTTTCTGGCAAAAAGACCAGGAAGCGTTTGCAAGCGGCAAGGTAAATATCAATGTGGAGAACATTACCGACGCAGCAGGTGATGTGCATGTTATCTCCACCAAGAAGTCTTGTTTAAACATGCCCGGCGGCCGGAAAATTCTGGTAGGCGTTATCCGCGATATCACCGAACTCAAGCGCATGCAGGAAAAACTCAAAGAAAGCGACGAAGCGCGGCTGCAGTCGATCATGGATCATTCGGGCCGCATGGTCTACATCAAGGATATTGATGGCCGTTATCTGCAGGCGAACAAAGAATTCTTGAAGATGATCAATCGCGAGGAAAAAGATGTGATCGGCAAAACCAATTACGATTTTTTCCCCAAAGAATTCGCCGATATTTATAAACAGAATGACGAACAGGTGATCGCCACCGGCCAGCCCATTGAGTTCGAGCAGGCCACGCCGTTTGAAGGCCGCACTTATATGGCGGTGAAATTCCCGCTCTATGACACCGACAATAAAATCTATGCCGTGTGCGGCATTACCTCCGACATCACCGAGCGCAAACAGGCCGAGCAGCAACTTAAAGAGACCATGGAAAAGCTGATTGAATCCAACATCGAGCTGGAGCGCTTCGCCTATATCTGCTCGCATGATCTTAATTCGCCGCTGCGCATGATCACGCAGCATCTGGAGCGCGTATATAATAACCCAAACAATGTGATCGATGAGGCTTCGCGCACCTCCATGGGCTTTGTGATGGACGGCGCCAAGCGCATGCGCCGCCTGATCGACGGGCTGCTCGAATATTCAATGTTCGGCTTCAGCGAGAAAATGCTTGAGCCGGTGGATTGCAACAAATTGCTGGCAGCAGTGCTTACCAATTTAAGCGTCAATATCGAAGAGCGTCACGCCCGCGTCACGCACGATGCGCTGCCCATCATTATGGCCGATGAAATCCAGCTCATGCAGCTGTTTCAAAACCTCATCGCTAATGCGATTAAATTCTGCAGCACTGAGCCGCATATTCATGTCAGCTGCACACGCACCGGCGCGTTCTGGACATTCGGCGTGCGCGATAACGGCATCGGCATCGCGCCGCACAATATGGAGACAATCTTCCAGATTTTCAAACGCATACATACCGAAGAGCATTATCCCGGCATCGGCATCGGCCTAGCCGTGTGCGAACGCGTGGTGAAAAACCATGGCGGCCGCATTTGGGTGGAATCGGAGCTCGGCAAGGGCGCTGTCTTCTTTTTTACACTTCCGGCCTAAAAAAATACCTCCGCCTGATTGCGAAATAGCGTGATTTGTGGCACAATGAGCTCGAAATTACCCCAATCAATCACGTAAATAAAAAAATAAGGGAGGGGACAATGCAAACACAACAAAAACATGTATTGCTGATTGAAGACTGCCCCGGAGACGTATTTCTGCTCGAGCAGATGCTCAAAGACACCAAGAACCATAATATCACCATCACGCAGGTGCCAAGGCTTGTGGATGCGTTTGACAAGCTCGGCACGGAGCATTTTGACGCGATTATTCTCGATCTCAACCTGCCGGATATTGACGGCGTGGCGTCCATAGCTGCGCTCAGCGCCAAGCTGCCGGAGGTGCCGATCATTGTCTATAGCGGGCAGGAAAATACGCGGCTCAAACTCAATGCGCTGCTGTGCGGCGCGGCGAATTATCTGGTGAAAGGCCGCGAAACCGGCGCCTCGATCGAAAAAGCCATCATGACCTCGCGCGTCGCCAGCAAACGCGAGCCGAAGGCGAAGAAAGCGAAAGCCGAAGCGCCTGTGGGGGCTTGAGAAGTGAGGGCTGACTAGTGCGAAGCCAGAATCTTGAAATATAAAAACTTAGTCCTATATCCATTCGCAGTTTAATGCTGGCGGAGCCTAGTAGTATGTTTAATTTAAAAGAACTAATCAGCTACTTCAAAGAAGTGGCAAGTAGTTCAAAATTTCAAATATCTGCTTCTATTACCTTCGGGATGGCTTTACTTCTGGTATGGCTCAAAGAAAATGATCAGTTGAAAATTTTCCTGACAATTTTATTTCTTTTTCCGCTCTGCATGTTTGTAGGGTCAATTATCGAAAAGATTTATTTGTTGATCAGAAATTATCACTACCAGAAAATAGCATGGAAGAATCTTACCCCTCAGGAAGAAGAATTTATATCATATTATACCAAAGGTAATACGAAAACTCAGTACATGCCGGTTTATAATGGTACTTATGCCGAAAGCGGTATAATCAATCCTTTAATCAACAAACAAATACTTTATATAGCCAGTAATCTCAGTGAATACAGGGGAGATTGGATGGATGGGCAACAGTATTTCCCCATTAATATCCATGACAAAGCATTTTTGTTTTTTACAAAAAAAATTGCCCCAGCTAATTGACAAGTATTCGCTAGGCTGTGCCGGATGCGAAGGAAACGGCGGGCGCAGAACCGGAGTGTAGCAGCGCTACATGAGGATTCGAGCACGACGTTTTCAAGAAAGCCGGCCAGCCTAGTAGAATACTAACTCTCCAACACCCCCATCAACTCCCGCCACTCGCCCTTGCTCATGCCGGATTGCTCCTGGGTGATTTTTTCGCCCGCGAGCATGCGCTTTACAACCGCCATGCCCTTGGCGGAAATATTCGCGCCGCCCATACGATAATCCATGAACGCGGCATAGGTAATCGGCAGCCAGGCCTTGAGCATTTTCAGCATCTCTTCGGCATAGACGCGGATTTCATATTGCGCATGAGAATCTGCCCGTAAGCTTAAGAAATGTAACAAATTATGCAAGTCAACTTTCCAGTACCACTGGGTGTAAAAATTGACCGGCAGGTTCATCCGCGCCAGCTCACGCGCGAGGCCCGTTTTGCCCTCTTTTAAAACATTCCCATTGATATCTTCATTGAGCATTTCCTCATAATGCGCGTAGGCATTGACGGAATCGGCCTTCAAAATTTCCAGCACGCGCGCCGCTTCTTTGCCTTCCAGCACATCGCCGCGGCCCTGGCGATTGGATTGGCTCTGCGACGCCAGTTGCTCCGGCGCAGGGATATAAAATTCCTTATCCATAATGGAATAGCGGCCGGAATATTCATTCACGTTGGCGGTCCGGTGGCGAATCCATTGCCGCGCGATGAAAATCGGCAGCTTGATGTGGAATTTGATTTCGCACATTTCAAACGGCGTAGTGTGCCGGTGGCGCATGAGGTAATTGATGAGGCCAGCGTCTTCGTTGACTTTTTTGGTACCGCGGCCATACGACACGCGCGCCGCCTGCACGATGGCGGCATCGGTTCCCATGTAATCGATCACGCGGATGAAACCGTGGTCGAGCACGGGCACAGGCGTGTAGAGCAGTTTTTCGAGCTCGGGCGAGACGTCGCGATATGTCTGGGCGGCCTCGCCGCGCAGTGATTCAATTTCGGTAGCTTGTTTGGCAGTGACGGGCATAGTACAAATGCTCTTTAAATAATGATGAACGCGTTAATTAATTGCAGGTTTAACGTTAATGTCCACGAAAATATGAAGCCATCCAGCATCGCCATTCTGACCGGCGCGGGCATATCGGCGGAATCAGGCCTGCCGACCTTCCGCGCCAGCGACGGGCTGTGGTGCGACCACCGCATCGAAGACGTTGCCACGCCGGAAGCGTTTGGCCGCAACCCGAAGCTCGTGCATCAGTTTTACAACATGCGCCGCGCTCAGCTTAAAGATGTCCAGCCCAACGCCGCGCATCTGGTGTTGGCCGATCTGGCCGCGCAGTGGGACGGAAAATTATTCATCATCACGCAAAATGTCGACGATCTGCATGAGCGGGCTGAAGTCGGAAAAAACCTCAAGCCCGGCTATACACTCCTGCACATGCATGGCGAACTGAGAAAGGCCCGCTGCACGGCCAGCGACGAAATTTTTGCATGGGAAGACGACATGACGCTCGAAACCCTATGCCCATGCTGCAAAACGGCGGGGCGGCTGCGCCCGCATATCGTATGGTTCAACGAAATGCCACTCCATATGGAGCTGATCGACCATATTCTCTCCGAATGTGATTTATTTATGTCCATCGGCACGTCGGGCAATGTCTACCCGGCAGCGCAGTTTGTGCGGCAGGTGCGCATGCATGGGAAAGCGCATACGGTGGAACTCAACATGGAGCCGTCGCTTGGCCATAGCGCTTTTCATGAGAAAATCTACGGCCCGGCCACGCAGGTCGTGCCCGAATATGTTAAGCGCATATTGAAGGCTTGAAATTAGGCGCAATTGCGGCTAATCAATCCATCCGCCTTTTATACGCTGTCGTAGCTCAGTTGGTAGAGCATCGCATTCGTAAGGGTAAGCTCTGACCCTGATTTAAATGTAAATAGAAGAAGTTAGCGACAGCGTGTTCCATCGGGGTATCCTGCGGGGGAGCGAGCATTATTTTTTGACTGGGCATAATTATTACAGCCATAGTTATCCGAGATAATTATCCAAGTTCTTATTCTCTTTGCGTAAACGGCCGCTAAACCGGCCAAACACCTCGCGTTGTTCAGCTGTGGGGCGATGGTGCGACATGGGGTCGCCGGCTCTGTACCCGCTATCGGCGGCGGCTTGTGCAGAAACAGGCTGCACAACTGGCGGGATCCACTCCAATCCAAATTCCTGTGCAAGAGGATTTTTCAGCAGATCTTTGCGTACACCATTAAAATTGGCGATAACGGTATTGGGATTGTAAGGTGAAATGTCTTTACGAACCGGTTTACCTCTTACTATTGTATGGGTGTTATAATTTCCATCCATCAGCTTCTTGAAATTCTCTGCAAAGACCGTATGGAGATCTTTAACCATTTGCTGATTTTCTGCTTCGCTCCGGGGCTTTCGAATAATCATTTTCGCTTCTTTGGGTATGGACACATGTTTACCCATGCCATTATCCATGAAAGGTTTACCATCGGCGCGCATTAGCGAAAATGTAAAACCGATACTGCCATCTTTCATCTGGGAAGGCTTCGAAGCTTTAACTGAAACACCGAGTGCATAACCGAGATCATCCCTGATATGATCAAGTTTTGTTCTGTCGACATTATGCGATCTGCTCGATGTCGATAATTGTGCCAGATGCTCCTCTGCTTTATCTAAATGCCAACGCGTATCTGGATATTTTTCTGCATGTTTTTCGAGCGCCTTCCGCACATGTGCGAGAATTTGAGGAATGCGTTCTATCGCCATGCTACGTTCGCCAACATGCGTATTGATTTCAATCTCTGCGATTTGCTTATATTTACCACCCTGCGGAAGGATTCGCACCTGGATAGGCACAATCCAGGAGTTATTGGGAGAGCCTTCTAGCTTGGGCGTGCCAACCCAAATTTTTGTTGTTTCTTTGTGTGCAGGATCAGGAAATGCGACGGCAGAATGAGTTTCTTCAAAAGGAAATTCATCCATATCAATTTCGTTGGCGCGTTCCCATATGCCTTTTTTATCCGCAACGGCTGCTTCCAGATGTAAACGTATATCCTGAGTGTCCAGGGGTTGCGGCTTCTCATCATATCCAAGTGCATCCAATGCATTAAGGCTCTCGTTCTTATGACGTTCTCTTGTCAGGAAATCGAGCACCACCCTGCGGCGGCTTTCTACTTCCTGTGTCTTGCTACGCTGTGCTTCTTCATCGGGTGTATGCCCATCTTCCAGCGTAGGCGTGGCCTGGCTTACGCCAAGCCCGATATAGGCCTCTGCATATTGTTTTGCTCCATCGGTTTTGGAATCGGGGTGCTCAAAGCTGAGCTTAAGTGTATAGACGCCGGCGCGCTTTATAATCTGGCTATCTGGTTCTTTGCTGTTTGGCAGATATTCATCATACGCAGCCGTGTAGCGCGCTTCGCTATGCAGGTAACGATACGGAACGATTTTCTTTTGGCCTAAAATATACTTCCGCAATTTTGCTTTCATATCCAGCGCGCTACGCAGGTCCGGTTCGTTTAGAGGTACGATAATCGATTTTTCATCAATAACCGGACCTTCTTTGGTATCTTTCCAGCGTCGGAAATATAAGGTGACAGGATGTCCCGGCTGCATACTGATTTTGCAACGGAACTGATTATACGGATCGTCGGGTTCACGCCCGGGCTTCTTATCAAGGCCGAGCTCTTTATTCATATAATCATCAATGTCCTTCTGTATTGATTTCCAATCCCGCGGTTTTCCGTTACCATTGCCGTTTCCATTCTGGCGAGGGGCTTCCGGCTCTTTTGGTGTTTCAGGTTCTGCTGTTTCAGGCGCTGGTGTTTTGGGCTGATACGGTTCGAGCTCAACAAGATCAGGCTCTCGCAATATAGGAAGCTCTGGCAATTCCACGGGCTTTTTATTTTCACCCGCAGCGCCTATGAGCGCAGCGCCAAGCAGCACACCTCCTGTCGTTGTGGAGGTGGTATCTTTAGTTGGCGCAGCAGGAGGTTTGGGCGGCGGTGCTTTTCTTTCCACCACCGGCGGGCGTGGCGCGTCTTCCAGCGTGGCCTGTTCAATAATGTGCTGCACATTATCGGGTGCTGTCTTGCCAGTAAATGCCCTATCCAATAGGTTTGCAACATTTTGTCGCAAGTTATATTGTGCGAGATTTCTGTCATCTTCGGAGGACGTTTTTCCAGACAACGTATTGTGCGCCAGGCGGGCAGCGTTAATCGCTTTATCATCACCCAACGCCGCAACCAGCAAGAGGGGTGATGCCAAAAATGCATCTTTAAGCGGTTGCATAGTGTCATTTGAAGCAGAGAGCATGTCTACTATTTGCACGCGTGCTTCCTGACGATTGCCGCCTTTGCTGCCAACTCCGGTAGCAATATAGTCTAAAGCTCCTAGCACATTGGCTTGCCCACTTTCCTTGAATAAGGCCTCGCACAGCTTAAGATGTTCAGGATTATTTTCATCCAATGAATCTACAAAAGGCTGTATCTGCGCATATAGTTCTTTTACTTTATTGCTTGGCGTCGCAACGTTCGTGCGCGTGCGGTTTAATAGTTTAACGGCTTCCCTGCGCTGCTCTTGCTGGGCCTGTGTTAATTGTTGTTGGTCACGAAGTTTTTCTGCCTGTTCCCTTTGTTTCTGTTCCTCCAATTTGCGCTGTGTTGCGAACTGTTGGTGTTCTTGTGGCGTAAGCATTGCGTCTTTATAGGCTGCTTCAAGGTTGCGCAACGCCTGCGCTAATTTTTCATTGTCGCGCCCATTGCTTGAGGCCAGCCTATGCGCTGCAGCATTAATG
>Ga0206845_1143_pt1 | contig 19044 bp, 18 predicted proteins | sample Alteio_BWOrgCont_19_FD_152887 | JGI IMG/M metagenome (GOLD analysis project Ga0206845, IMG submission 152887) | Enriched cells from forest soil in Barre Woods Harvard Forest LTER site, Petersham, Massachusetts, United States -... | ecosystem: Environmental > Terrestrial > Soil > Temperate forest >...
AATGGATTCCCACAGCTGAGTAAAGTCAGGCACGTCATCAACAGAATGAAATTGAAGAAGGTTTTACCTATTTGCACCCCTGTAGTTTAGCATTTTTTATGGATTTCGCATAATTTCTTGGACATTCGTCGAGTTGATCAAATCCCTCGACCTGCCGAAATCGAGAGGTGAGAAACCACGTCATGTTCCGCAGCCTTGTCAGGGTGATTTTCGCAGTGACTCTTATTGGGTCATGGCCATCCGGATATCTTTGGGCAGAAAGTCCAAGCTGCTCGCCTGTGGCTAAGCCGGTTTATTACACCGTGGTTGAGGGCGATAGTCTTTCCGAAATTCTCGATTTTTTTGCGCTGAATCCCCTGTGGTGCTCAAACTGCTCGATCGCCTCTTCAGCCGAGGCCAGCCACTTGTCAGATCCCGATCACGTGCAAGCCGGGACAACCATTTTGGTGCCTTTTCATTGCGAAGAACAGACGCAAGGATTCGTGCTTCGCGATGTCGGCGACCATCGCGAAATTAGGAGGTCCCGAATTGGCGATGGCAATGTCGACAAACAAACCGGGGAACCAACGCCTCAGATCAAAGGCCCACCCAGGAATCTAGGTCCGCGAGACTCTCTGTCCTTTGTCGGGACTTACGGTTTTGATCGGATTGACAGCACCAGTTCCGTCGACAATACCCAGGCCACTCTCTTGAGCAATACCGAGCTAGGAGGCTTGGTGAATTGGGCTCACCGCTGGAGCGAGAAATTGACCACCAATGCCAGTTTTGAAATTCGCAGTGTCAGCATGGGCACCGTCTCCTACGGTTCTGTTGCCAATGGAAGTTCAACACCGATGAATATTGGCTTGGGTTTGGCCTACGGTGGAGAAAAAGTCCGTGGCTTATTCTTGCTGCGCCAAGATCAAGATCTTTACTTTCACCCAACCGGGGCCGGAGTGATCGCGATCGATGTCAACTCCATCAGCAAATATGGCCTGGGCCTGGATGTCCGGTTTTTTCAACAGGACAGATTGACCGTGCGCGGACAAGCAGCGGTCCTGGAAAACTTGCCATCAACCGCTTCCAGTTATTCGATTTCGTCAGCGGCGACGGCATTTGGCGGAGTTTTTTTTCAGCGTCAATACACCGGTTACCGACTCAACCTCAATCTGCTCTACAAATCAGAAAGTCAGATCACTTCGATTTCCAGTGGCACCGACAAAAATATCCAAGCCCAGTTTGGTGTCGAATTTAGTTTCGGTCAGCCGTTACTTGTTCCCTAGAATCGCGAAACCTCATAGCTTTTCTCGCAAAAATAAAAACTCTTGCAAAATATTACACCTTATGGTGTAATATAATCATGGATCAATTATCAGATGTCTTAACGGCGATTTCTCACCCGACCAGACGAGCGATTATCGAGCAGCTGACGAATGGCCCGGCTCGATTTTTGGATGTCGCAAAACCCTTCGATACGGCTCTCAATTCGGTGACGAAGCACCTGAAGCTGCTTGAAAGAGCCGGGTTGATTGAGCGCAAGAAGCAGGGTCGTGAAGTCCTCATCTCCTTGCGGGCTGAACCGCTTCGCGATGTGGCCGAGTGGGTGGGTGGTTATGAAACTTTCTGGAATTCGCGTCTGGATCAGTTTGCCCAGTATTTTAAAGATAAAAAGAAGGAGAAAAAGAAATGAGCACAAATACAAACACAAAGACCCTCGAATTTAAAATTGAACGAACGATCCCTGCCTCTCCGGAGGAGTTGTTTGATGGATGGTTGAATGCCAAGATCCCCGGCACAACTTGGAATGCTGCCGAAAAATTTATTTTAGATCCGAAGGTCGACGGCCTCTTTTTCTGGCACCTCAATGGGATCTCTCATTATGGCCGATTCACGGAGTTTGAGCGGCCAGGTCGAATTCGGCATACCTGGATGTCTCCCAAAACCTTGGGAGTTGAGTCGACAGTGACTATCACTTTTGTGAAACAGGGGGAAAACACACTCATGACCCTCGTCCATTCCGACCTTCCGGATTGTGAGCCGGCAAAAGGACATGAGAAAGGCTGGAATTACTTTTTGGGAATTTATCGCGAGCAATTTGGCGATGGTTCACGCAAGCAATATCGCTGGGAAGAGGCCCATCCCTCGGGAAAAAAATAAGCCCGAGATAGGTTTTCAGGTGTCCAACTCGTTGACAACCCGAAACCCCTTAAATCCGCTTTAGGAAAAAATCTTCGCTTTGTCCGGCTGGCAGCCACGCCGCCGGCCCCAGAGTCCTTGGCACTCTATTTGAAGAATAAACCTTCAAAGGGAGAATTATGTCTGCAATCAATGCTTTAAAAAAACTGGGACTCGTTTTTGTTGGATTCATGGTGATTTCGAATGCGACTTACGCCGAATTGTTAGAAGAGCAAGAAGTCAGAGATCGTTTTCCCACCTTTGAGTCAACTTTCCAAGTGCCCGATGATATCCGTCAGATGGACAAAGATGCCAAGATCAACGACCAAGATTCCGCGAAAGTAAAAGCAGCAAAAGCGGATTTAAAAACCTCCCTCGACAACTACTACGAGCATCTGAAGGCCTTGCACCGCAAATACGATAAACCCATGCAGATTCAAAAAGAGATCGCTGAAGCTCAGACGGCAAAAAATTATCTGCGCTTGACGATGTACGAATCGGAATCCCTCGTCTACCCGATGCCAGGGGACAGAGTTCAATTCGTTGATCAGTTTTATTTGGACGGCGATCTGGGTCTTATTGAAATTGACCGGCATATTTTGGATATGGTAACGCCGGGAGTTCGGCTGGAAGATGAATATAAATCAAACGCCATTCGAAAAATGGAAATAAAAGCCGGGATTGTCGATCAGCCAGCAGGGCAAACGACGGGGCGCCAGTAGTTATCAAATTGAGTCATTTCACGAAAAATTTATCACTTTGAAACACGTCACTTTTTGTCACGCCAAGGATTTATTCTGAGGAGGTAATAAAAGGGGTGTTTTATGAGAAAAGTGATTGTGTATCTATTGGTGTTGCTCTCGGCTCAACTCGTGGCCTGTAGCGGAGCGCATCTGTCCTCAAATAGCGGTCAACAGTCAGCGGTCACTCAGGCCCAAGCCGTGCCCGCAACAGGTGCCACGAACGCTCCTATCACCAGGGTTTTAAGTTTCACTTTGGGCAATGGAACCTACACGAGCGTCTTTCAGTTGATAACGAGCTTTTGGCCCTATCCTTTGACATCACTCACCATAAATGGAAATTCTTATACGGCTAATTATATGTTGTTTATCTCTACGGAGAACGGCCAAGGTGCAAGTATTCCTTTGATTCAACAGGGGACTTTCACGCTCAATGCCCAAGGTTTGACCTTAACCCAACAAGCGCTCTACTTGCTTCCTGGATCCGGTCAGTCGCAGGATCTCGTCGCTCCCTATTTCTCGAGCCCGGGGCTCACGTTTACAGACAATTCACCAACAAACGTGGCTGGTCTGACATATCAATTTCAGGACTACCTAGGAAAAGAAGATACGCAAACGTTCACGGCCAATGGTTTAACTTTTCAACCGGGCCTTATCTGGTCGAACGAGGCAACGCTTTCTTACTATACACCAACCGCCATGGTTGCACCGTTGGCCGCTCGAAGTGGTTCGATCAGTGACGAGTTTTCCTTGATCTTGCAAACGCCTTTGCCACAATTTCAACCGACTGCGACCATTCCGAGCAATGGGACTTTCGCGGCTCCTTACAGTGCGAATGACCCGGCACTTGGGGCCCCGCCGGTAGGATCTCCATTTCTTTTCACTTACCTCAATTCCATTGTTTTTTCCGGCAATACCTATACGACCTCATCCACCCTGACCGTATCGTTAAACGGGCCAGGTGGTACAATTGGGACTCTTGTGGGAAAAGGGACCTATTCGACGGATTCCAACGGATATATGACTCTGACTCAGCAATCTCTGGTGCTCACGCCGGCGAGTGGGCAATCCGGCAACATCGTTTGCAAGGGATTGATATTCACGGATGGATCTCCGATGAATGTCTCTGGTGCGACTTGTACGAGTCAAGCTGGTCCGCTTGCTAATGGTCAGGTCTTTCAGGCCAATGGCACCTCATTTGGATCGAATTTGACGGTCATCAGCTCCACAACACTGTCCCTTTGCTCGCAGACCTTCGTGAACTGTCAATTTGACACTCTCGAATCGTACGTGTTGCAATGAAAAGAGTCTGGAAAATATGGCACGGGAAATAAGTAAAAATCAGCGCATGAATTTGGTGATCGAGACCATCAAAACTCTTGGCACCGGCACGGCCGGCGATGTGCACGCTCGTGTGGCCAAACGACAGGGGATTGATGTGCAGGATAGCGCCTTTATCCGCTCCATCTACCGAGATCTCAAACAGCTTGCGGATGAAGGACGGTTGATCGCCGATATCTATGCTCCCGACGGAACAAAAATAGATCCGGAGCAGGCGGAAAAAGCAAAGAACATTCGCATTGAATATCGTCTACCGGACTCACCTGAGGAACAGATACCGGGTTGGAAAATTGTGCGCGATGCCGGCGGTAAATTAGTTCCACCGCGACGTGATCTGAAATGGAAAGCGTCTTTTTTGAATAACACTTCAGCTGACGGAAATTTTTCTTTATTTTTCCGCTCTTTGAATGGTCGCTGGGTTGTGATTCAATTGGCGCTCGCAGAGCTGCCGGCTAAGATTTTATTTTGTCGCGAAGATGAGAGCGATCCTTTGACACACAATTATGGTGATTTGGTGGCGGAAAGTTTTGGTCTGCGAACTTTAACCGTTGTTTGTGCCGATCCTTCGGTCAGTCGCGGTAAAGAGTCGAAACGTTTGGGGCATGCGATTTTGACGATCGATCGTGATGCCAATATTCACTTGCAGGATCTTGGCTCAAAAACGGGTACTTATTTTGCCGAGTGTCCGCAGGAACTGCTCGTGGAAGTCTTTAAAGTCCCGACCAGTGGCATGACCATGCCGGCCTTTACCAATCCCTTCGAACTTCCCGTGGATTGGACCACTGTGGAGGAAACAGATGTCACAGTTCCACAAAGTGCGATTCTTCGTTTAGGGTCCTATCGCATTGCGATCTTGAAAAAAACGAAATAGATAATCGCGATCACAATAAAAATGAACACGCTCTTTAATAGTAAATCCGCAGCCCGCTTCAGCAAAACATGGATTGGAACTTTAGTTTTTTTGGGCTGCTCGCTTGGGACTGGCTTTTTTTGCGCCGAAAATGCCTCTTGGCCCACTAAAAGGGATTTCAAATCAATGGCTTTATTGGAAGCCTCATCAGCAGAAATTCCTTCGATCAGCTCTATCGTAATTTCTGCTGGCTCATTATTTTGAGCTTCATCATCTTCTTCGGCAATTTTCCAGCCCGAGTTGATAACTTCCGCATAAGTTTTGATCTTTTCAGAAATCTCTTTTTCTTCGGTGGCGAAGCTTGATTTCATAAATATCGCGAAGTCATTCTGAGTGAATGAGGCAAACTCTTGGCTTAAAAAAGAGGTTAAATCTTTGGCGAGATCCCGGCCGACGCGGTAGCGGGCATTGCGATCAACACTCAGGGTTTTGTGAATAATCCTGACAATCTCGGCGGGAACGGTTGGATTGAATTGGCGAATATCCGGAACATTCGCTTCTCTGGCATTTTTCAGTGTTGCGTACAAGTCTTCCGCATAAAAAAGCCGGTCGTTGGCAACCAGTTCCCACAAAATGATTCCCAGTGAAAAGAGATCCGAGGTAAGGTCCAAGGGTTGTCCACTGGCTTGCTCCGGGCTCATATAACTGCAATTTCCTTTGATGATTCCGTCGCCTGTTTGTTCGATCTTGTCTTTTGATTTCGCTATGCCAAAATCGATAATTTTAACATTGCCCTCGTAGCTGATCAGAACATTTTGCGGGCTAATATCTCGGTGAATAAGCTGCAAAGGTTTTTGGCTCCAGCGATCCGTGCAATGGTGAGCATAATCCAGACCGAGGGCGATTTCCCGAATGATAAAAATAATAATCGGTAATGGCAGCCGGGACTGGTCGGTTCCTTTTCGCTTTTCTAACAACTGCTGCAGGCTTGTTCCGTGCACATACTCCATCACCAAATAGAATTTCCCTTTTTCGACTTTGAAGTCGTAGACCGAAACGATATTGTTGTGTTGCAAGTTGATCGCCAACTTTGCCTCGTCCATGAACAATTGCGCGGCTTTGACTCCCTGAAGGTGGTTGAGAGTCATTTTGATCGCCACAAATCGACTGACGTTGAACGCACCGACGGATTTGGCAAGCCAAACCTCACCCATCCCTCCGGAATTGAGCTTTTCCAAAAGAATGAACTCACCGATGCGTTTATAAGTCTTACTGTTCAAGTTGGATCTCCAAGGATGCTCCAAACGAATCGGAATATATGTATTCACGCTTGAGCCAGAGCGACTCGACTTAAGGCTGGTTCAACTCTGTCGACTTTCTGCCGAAGAATAAAAAAAGGAAGTGCTCCATGAAAAATCTCTGTCTGTGGCTTCCGGCTTGGTTTTTATTTGTGGTTGTGGTGATTCCGCGCCCAGCATTCTGCGGCTCTAGCCCTTTGAAAATTCTGGAGCTTAACTTTAACAGCGAAGAAGTGCCCAACGATCCTGATTATTACGTGCGCGACAAACGCTTTAAGGGTCTGGTTCAATGGATCCAACAAAATTCGCCGGATGTCATTTTGCTGGCCGAAGCGTGGAGCTATCGCAACGACCACAGCGTTGCCTTCACTCTAGCCCGTGCCATCGGTTATGATCTGGCCTATCGGCTGGAGATGGGTTTTCCCCATCTCTTTTATGAAGCTGATGCCGTCTTAGCCAAAAAAAGTCTGCAAATGAGCGGTGAGAGAGATCTAAAGCTTCCCCACAGTGCCCTCGAAATCGGCGATGGTAAAACTTGGGTGGTGGAGTTAGGGGCAGTCAGTTACGCCGTGGGAGTGAAAATGCAACTGGCGGACGGTGAACCCTTGTATTTGTACACGATGCATTTAACCGGCTCAACTGTGGCTGACAAGAATGATCAGGCGCAAGCTGTTTTGGCCGATGCACAGGCGTGGACGGCAGCGGATGGAGTGGACTGGCAAAACGCTCACGTTATTTTAGGCGGAGATCTCAATTCTCCTCCCACTGATCCCGCCGTGCAAAACATTGTGCAAGCGGGATTTACCGATTCGTTCGCACAGGTTCATCCGGGCGATACCAGCTGCAGTGATTGCGAGCTGCCCACTCAACCTTGGTACAACCCCTTTGCTCTCGCTGCCGGTCAACTTCCTTCGCAAGCCGATGAAAACAGCGAAATGCGTGATGACTATGTTTTCATTCACAGTTCTTCTTACCAACCGCTTTCTTCAACTCTGATCTTTACCGAGCCTTGGAATGGTGTGTGGATGAGTGATCACTATGGTGTTTTCAGCATTTTTGGCGGCACCGACGTCACCGTTCAACCTGGACCTACCCATGATAGCAGTGGTGATCAGCCAGCCACACAAATGATTGAGCTCACCGATGATTTGCTTCAATGCCCAGGCTCGGTGTATCCCGATCAGCCTCCTTGCGTTTTGAATTTTGGTCCGGTGAATGTCTCGGGGGCGCGAGGTATCACGGTCAGCAATCAATCCAACTATTACGTGGATTTTGCGATCGATGGGCCTGGATATATTTTTGCCACGAAGTCGACGGGCTTGAATCCCGGAGATCAGGCCACCTTCACGTTTAACTCGGCAGGTGAGTTTCCTTTTTCCATGAGCAACACCACTCAAGTTCCCGGCCCCAGCGGTGTCATTCTTAAAGGGAGCGTGCAGGTTTTGCAGACCGGCTATTAGATCCGTGATCGAATCTTTACGAATTAAAAATCTTATCTAGTTTTGTTTAATTAAAATCTCTAAGTTTTTGGAAGCCATATATTTTTGGCAGACAGAGTATATGGGCTTCAAAAGGACCTTGATCTGTAAACTCCATAGCAGTAAGTGCTGCTCATAAAATTCGAAGTTGGAGGTTTTATGTTGAAAAAAATATCAGTTATGATGACGACGATTTTTTGTTTATCTTCAATTGCATTTGCTCAGTCCACATTCAGCACAACGCCGGCGCCTGGGCTGGACGAATTTATTGGCCCCTTGGCACCATCAGCAGCGCCGGCTCCTACGAGTACGAACGCTACGACTGGGGCCGCCTCAAGCACCACACTGCCAAGCGGCTCGGTGGTGACAGATGCAAATGGACAAGTTTGTGCAACGACTTTAGCTCTATCCGAAGCTCTCGGTCTGCTGAACTGTGGAAACTCGTCAATCCCCTTATCGACGGCTCCATCAGGCCAGTAAGTAGAAATTAACTCAACTTGGGACCTTGCGCCTTGCCTCGATCGGCGAAGCGAATATTCGTTGGGCTCTCCAGTACCATGGCATGCACGCAGCTGACATGTCGCAGATTTGATTCCATCTTCGTTTCCAGAGCTGAAATGCGTTCGAAATCATTGAACACCTCGGCAATTCGAGTGCGAAGGAGTCGGGTCGATTTTTCCGTCAAACGAAAATATCGGAGTCCGCGCGAGCTGCCGGGATTCGAACCTACCGCCGCTCTCAGGATAGATTGAGTCCACTCCGTCGTGATCCAGCGGCTGAGAACTCCTTGGTCCGACCACAGCCCTATATGTTCTTCCGGGACTACGAATTTTCCTTTTGCATTTTTTTTCAACAAGCCCACTTTTTCAAGGCTCAATAAGCCCTTTTCAAATGCGACGTCCGAGAGATGCAATTCCGCCTTCGCTTCTCGAGGCAAGACGTTTTCAAAAGCGATTTTACAATAGAGAAGCAGAACGGTTTCATCGCCGGTCAAAAGTGTTTGTTGGGCGGAACTCAGCTGAACGCTGCGGACCGGGTGCTTGCGCAAAATCTCAAGCAGATCCAAGAGCGAAAGATCCAACACTTCGCAAATTTTATTTAATCGTCCTATTGAACAGTCCCTGGCGATCATCATTTTTTTGATGTTCGCCTCCGACATATTTAATTTCTTCGCTAAATCGGCATATGTGAATCCTCGCTCTTTGAGAATCTTTTTGATGATTGGCACAATGGCGACGAACTCGACGGTATAAGGAATAGTTCCCTCCCTGTTACAAAAGGATAAAAATCGTATACTCTATTTTTTTCCGGTTTCCAAATTTTATAATTGGGAGGATGACTGCCTTATGAACCGCTGATTGTCGGCGGACCTTAAAAGGAGGTAGAAAATGTACGGTCTTAGATTATTAATAGTGGTGTCACTGATCACGATCTCGGCTCTTTCGGCGCAAGCAGAACAGGGAATGGTTTGCAGAAACTATCAGCTGGTTTGCTATGCACCCTCCGGTGGATCGGGCGAAATCGGCACCGCCTGCACCGGCTGCGGCTGGTGGGGTTGGTGGTCACCTAATTGAGCGATTGACGGTATTACGGTAGGAACGAATTTAAATTTAACAAAAAGTGAGGATTATATGAAATCAATATCTCGAAACTTCAATACAGCGGCTTTGAAACTATTTATGCTTTTTTCACTCGTTGCGGGTGGAACGGCTTTGCCAAGATTGGCACATGCTCAGGGAGCGGCGGCTTTGGTGGGTGTCTGGTACATGGAGAATGCGGGAAGTTCCAATAAAATCGCGATTCAAAATGACGGAACCTATTCAAAATTGGACATCGGCGGAAACACCATGTTCTGGTCGGCAGGAACATTTGCCATCTACCCAGGGCAAGGACGGCCGATCCTTCGCCTCAACATTCTGCAATGCGGACCTCGCCAGCCGTTTGGCTGCCCGCTTGCTTCCGAGAACTACATGTTTGAGGTCGACACCCAGGAGCTGAGACTGTGGGATCAGAACGGTGGGCCTTACATCCTCCACAGAATTCAGTGATGATGCAACATCACCGGCGGGAGCTTGAATTTTCAGGCTCCCGGCGATGGCTCTAAGTTTTCTAGGATGCAGTTGCCTTTTTGAGCCAAAAAATGCTCTACACTCGAAAAAACACTTTCCGATATTTTTTGGAACTAGCTATACCATCAAATCATAAATACCTGAAAAACCTATCTTTTCTTAGTTTTGCCAGACTGAGATACGGCATAGCCCTTGCAAAGGCTCTGATGAATCCAGTTTTCTTGGGAAATAGGAGGAAAATTCAATGAAATTTTTTAATACAGCTTTAATTTTGTGGGCCCTGGCAATCTCAACTGATGCTTTAGCGCAAGCGGAAAACAGCGATCTAGTTAAGGGAGAGGAGCTCGAACTGGCGGAACAGCTGCACGTGGAGATGCTCAACGACGTCCTTATTGGATTTTCAGATCGTAGCAATTTTTACGAGGCTGGGCACAAATGCATTTTACTTCCAAACAGTTCAGTCAAGATTCTCGGATTCAGCAAAGTAGATCCAAATAAGGTCTTGGCTTATTATAAAACTGCGACCTATCCCGTCTCCGGAGAATGCCCAAATAAATCACTGATTTTTCTGAGTAAAAAATATCTGTATGCTCTAAAAGAGGAGGACTGTGAAATGGCCCGCCAAAGAGCAGCGGAGGCCGCGGCTAGAGAAATTAAAAAGGTAAAAGCGGATGAACCGTCTACGTACGAGCGGCTACAAAAAGATCGAATGGAAGCACAAAAAATTCTACAAGAATCGACGGATTAGTCGTATCGGCTCAGGCCTAGTAATTATGGGAATCGTGGTATGGATACAAAGTTTAATTTGATTTTGCGGCAGGTTCTTTCGGTTCCTGCCAAATCCCGGCAATAGATTTGGCTTTGGCGTCGTTTTTTCCCAAAGTTCCAAGTCCAAAAAAATCTTCAATCGTTCGCAACAGATTGTAGTGGTCGTAATGTTCATCAGAGGCTGCACCGGGCATGATCCCTGCCCCTAAAAGAACGGTGTAAACTTTATTTTCCTTAGCCATATAATCGCTTTGCGAAAACGTAACGACGACAAGCGTGTCGTGCATGAAAGAGGCGTCTTTCAGAAGCGGATCTAGGAATTTCTCCAGCCACTTGGTTGCGTATTTCACATCGGAATCATGGCCACTGTTTAATTGATTGGGAATGAACATGGAAAAATCCGGAATCTTATTATTTTTGAGATCTTCTGAAAACTGACTCGCATCGACGACATTTTCACATCGTTTCGGGTTATCTTGAATATCCTTGAAACTGATCAGTGGATTGTGTTTTTTTGAGTATTGATGGGAGCGTGATCCAGTAAAGCACTTTCCTGGATAACCTTCGGCATACACTTTCCAGGTTTTACCGTGAGGCTCGAGCAGATCGACGATATTTTTTTCATCAAGTGTAACCGGATGATCATTTCTGACTCCGAAGGTATTGCCTCCCACCAAGGCCAAATAGTTGGGTTGCGCCGGGTGAGAAACGCCGTGGTAATTCTTCAACAGAGCTCCTTGCTTTGTTAGCCGAGCTAGATAAGGTTGAGCGAGAGCCTGATCGTACTTTTCATTTTCAAGAATAATGATAAGCGCTTTTTTAAAGGGCGCAGTTGCGGCTGGGGATATTTCGACTTTTTCCTCTGCTTGAAGAAGCGGATTGAGACACGTTAAAAAAAGAAAGAAAACGCACAGTTTTATTTTTGAAAGCATAAAAAATTTTACGCTGGTTTGAGTTTAAAAAGCAAATCCGAGGGGCTGGTAGTGAGGGGCGTGTGGCTGCGCTCACGCAAAAAGGCCATGATGGCCTTTTTGTGAACCGCCAGGTCCGAGATCAATCCAAAGTTCGCAGCTTCAAAACCAATAAAAAAAGGGACACAAGTCCCTTTTTTATTGGTAGTGAGGGGCGGACTTGAACCGCCGACCTACGGATTATGATTCCGTTGCTCTAACCAGCTGAGCTACCCCACCACATGCCGCATTAAGTGACCTAAAATTAATGACTTAAAATTAGTGACTTAAATTTTTAGTGCGTTAGGCATTTACCTGTCAACTGACGTTATTCGTTGACTCGCTTCCATTCCCTTAATCCAATGGCGCCTCAAAGGCAATTCATGCCTTTTTTATCGGGAGGGGGAATGGTGATGAACCATTTATCAAAAGCACTTTTTACACCACTGTTGGCGATTGCGTTTTTAACATCGTGCTCCATTGATCAGCGGGAGCCAAAAGAGGGCAAGCTCCAAGTTGGCAATACGGCCTCTTTGTGGCGAATTTTCCATCATGAACCGCAACTCAAAATTCAAACTGAAAACGGCGAACCCATCGCCAAAGCGCAAGTTCTTGTGGGTTCAGCGCAAAATGTTCCCATCCAGGAAAATTTTCTGAGCGCGGATGAAAACGGCGAATTTGCGGCGCCCAGCGGGTGGACCTCGCCCTTGCCGGTCACCATTTCGGCACCAGGATTTTTACGGGCTACCTATCTGATGCAAACCGCCCATGGACAAGTTTTCGTTCTGCACCGCTTGCCCACGCAGAAAACTTACGAGGTCACCGGGCAAACTCCCGGCATCGAGGTCGAAGAGGGCAACGAGAATGCCGATTTTTCCGTGGTCTTGCCGGCTCTGAACCGCCAAGATCTTTTGCATTTCGATCTGGACATGGTGCTCAGTCCGCAAAATGACATTCTGAATATCCTGGGTAAAAAAGTGAAGGTTCCGAGCAACGTGACCTTTCCGCGACAACAGCACCACTATTATTTCTCAGTGACCCTGGATAAACCCATTTACCGCACCTATTTTTCTCATCCCGGTCAGGAAAAATTGGTGGCTCTGCACGGTCAATTTCCCTTTGAAAAAGTTGTGGATGAAATTCGCGACGGCGCCAAATTTTACGACTTGATCAACGATTTCTCGATTTTGAAAGCCGGAATGAAAGACGTGCAGGTCACGTTGCCCAGTCAACACGTTGACATTGACGTGAATCGCTTTCACTTTTCTCAGACACGATCCCTGCGCAGTGGACATGTGGGCCCTGGCGAAGCTCTATTAGGCCTGGCGGTCGCAGATATTGACGGCAATCTGTTGCCGACAGATGTGAAATATCTCACCATCGGCGGAGTCGACTCCCTCCACATCTTGCCGGATAGTAAAATGCAAATTGTCAGTGTTTTGAAACGTAAAACAGAAATGGAAGGAACAGGCGCGGACCGGCTGAGCGCTGTCATCCTGCCTTTTTCCGATCAGGTCCAACCTGAGCATCTGCCATTGATGGAAAATCCTCGGGTCATGTCCCCCACTCTGGTGCAAATTCAAAATGTGGCTCCGACAAAAGATGTGCTGCCCATTGCCACCTATGCTTTGCTTTCCACGGTCAGCTCGGGCGTTATGTACTTTTCCGTGGTCGATGAAAAAAAACGTGCCGTCCTTTCACCCATTTGGGAGGTTTATGGCCCAGGTTGGAGCCAAACCGTGGAAATTCCTGCGTGGCCCGGCGAATCTCCAATTGGCGGGCGTAAAATGCGTTGGTCGGTGGCGCTCTTAGGCGGGTCCAATCAACCGACGGTTGATCTCGGGCCTGCGGTGGTGCAAGCTGTAACCCATGTCACCAATAGCTCCACGGATTTTTAAGACCTTTATTCTCAGTGCAGTTCTGATCTGCGGGGTGGGCTGTGCCAGCCACCCCTTTGACTCATCTCCTGAGACGGAAGGTGACAAAAAAGATACCGTCTATACCAAAGTTTATCCTTATTCTTTCGAAGCCGTGTGGCGGGCAGCTCAGCTCAGTGTGAAATATCCGATTGCCGTCAACAACTCAGAAAACGGCATTTTAGAGACGGAATGGATTAAATCCATGGACGGTTTTGTTTCACCGATAGCAACCAAAGAGCCATCTTCCGGTCACCACTACAAAATTTTGCTCACCGTTGTGAAAGGAAAAGTGGAAGCTCATCATTCCATTCGCGTCACGGTCCGCAAAACCATCGAGCGGCAATTGGATTTTTTTTCCGATGCAGAAACCCTCACTTCCGACGGCCTGGAAGAAAAAGTTCTTTTGTACAGAATTGAGCGGGAAATCATTATCGACGAAGCGCTTAAAAAAGCCGCCAAGCGGGGGACTTAGGCGCCGCAATCTCCGGGTGGATCTTCGGGCTCATTGGCTTTTTTCTGAATATTGAAACTGGTGCCGCAACCGCAAGACTTCACGGCGTTGGGGTTGTTAAAAATAAATCCCTTACCGTTCAGGCCGCCTTCGAATTCCAAGGTCAATCCAGCCAAGTACATGAAACTTTCCGGGCTCACCACGACTTTTTCACCATTATTTTCAAAGCATTTGTCGCCTTGACGTATTTCGGAATCAAAATCCATTTTGTAAGTCAGGCCCGAGCAGCCGCCTTTTTTAACTTCCACTCGTAAAAAGTGCTCGTCGGAGCGGCCTTCTTCGTCTTTCAGATTGCGAATTTTTTTTGCAGCGCTGGCTGATATCGAAATCACATAAACTCCCTTTTTTCCTTGCTCATCCTAGCAGAAAAATGCGCGAAATGCCAAGGCAATTGCTTCCGGCATTTCTATAAGGAATTGATTTCACTGTCTATTTTAAATTTGCTAAAAAGCAGCCGGGTCAGCGCCAGGAAGTCCTCAGGGGTGGTTGGGCGGCCAAAAGACAAACGGATGGAGTTCTCAGCTTCACCGGCGTTCAGGCCGATGGACTGCAGGACATGACTTTCTTCCAAGGAATCCGCATGGCAGGCCGAGCCGCGGCTGAAGGCGACGCCCGGTAACTGGATGGTTCCCGCCCCGGCAGGCGGAAAGGTCAGATTGAGAATCTGCGGCGCAGTTTGTTCGGCAGGACCATTGAGGCGAAATGGCAGACCGGCCTTGCTCCACGCCGCCAACAGCTGCCGGCGGGAACGCCAGGCTTTGTCCATCTCTTCCTGCACCGAATTTTTTACCAAGCTTAAAGCGTGCCCAAGGCCCACCACTCCCGGCACATTGACCGTGCCTGAGCGCAAATCGCGTTCTTGGCCGCCGCCGTAAAATAACGGCGCGATGCTGACACGGGGATTTTGCGAGCGCACAAACAACAAGCCGACCCCTTTCGGGCCGTAAATTTTATGGGCAGACAAAGACAACAGATCCACTGGGATTTTTTTTATATCCACCGGCAGTTTGCCAACGGCTTGCGTGGCGTCGGTGTGGAAATAGATCGAGTGCTCGCGGGCAAGAGCGGCGATTTCCGCCATGGGATTGACCGAGCCCAATTCATTATTGACCCACATGAAGCTAAAAATGCGCGTGGTGGGGCGAATGCGTTTGCGAATGTCCTCAACGTCAACCCGGCCGTCGCGGCTGGTGGGAATATATTCCACCTGCACTCCCGCATGCGCCTGCATGTTGTCCAGGGACATGCGCACGGAACTGTGCTCCACCGCTGTGGATAAAATATGAATGGGAGCCGAGTTTTCCTGGCGAAAGCTGTCGGCAAGGCCGCGCAAGGCCCAGTTGTTGCTTTCCGTTGAGCCCGAGGTGAAAAAGATTTCCTGCGGGCGGCAACCGATGGCCTCAGCCGCCTGTTGCCGAGCTTTTTGCACAGCTTTTTCCGCCTCCCAGCCATAGGCATTTTGGCTGGAACTGTTGCCGAATTCCTCACGCAGATAGGGCAACATGCTTTCCAGCACTCTGGGATCAAGGGGGGTCGTCGCGCTATAGTCAAAATAAAGAGGCTTACTCACGGCCTAGGCCTAACAAAATATTCATAGACCGGCAAGGGAGGAGTTTTCATAATGAACCAATGAAGAAAATGCCGACGAAGTTACAACTGACTGATCATTTCACCGCGGGCCGGGATCCCTATCGCATGCAGCGCTGGAAAAAGCATGATTGTGTGATCAACGACAGTTCCGGCCAAGTCATTTTCTCTCTGCGCGGAGTGCAGGCTCCAGAGTCTTGGAGCCCGCTGGCCATCGAAATTGCCGCCGCCAAATATTTTCGCAAGACCGCAGGCAAGAAAACCAGAGGCGAAAAATCCGTGCGCCAGATGATCGAACGTGTGGTCACGGCCATCACCCAATCCGGTCGCCGCCAGAAATATTTCGCCAGTCGCGCGCAGGCCGATGTTTTTTCGCGGGAACTGGCCTTTATTCTGCTTACCCAGCGGGGGTTTTTCAATTCGCCGGTCTGGTTCAATTGCGGTCTTTATGAGGCCTATGGAATTACGTCTCCGTCCACGCAATGGGCTTGGGACTTTGCCAAAAAAAAACCGGTCAATGTCGGCGAAGCGTATCGTCGACCGCAGGTCAGCGCCTGCTTCATTCAAAGTGTCGATGACAATTTGGAGAGCATCTTCGAGCTGGCCAAAAACGAAGCGCGGCTGTTCAAATACGGCTCGGGCTCTGGCACGAACTTCTCGAACCTTCGCGCCAAAGATGAAACTCTTCAGGGCGGCGGCTCCAGTTCAGGACTGTTGTCCTTTCTGCAGGTTTTGGATCGCGGCGCCGGTGCGATCAAGTCAGGCGGCACCACTCGTCGGGCGGCTAAAATGGTGTGCTTAGATGTCGACCACCCGGAAATTTCGGATTTCATCGACTGGAAAATGAAAGAAGAAAAAAAAGCCGAGGATTTAGTGGCCGCCGGTTATTCCGGCGAGCTCGAGGGCGAGGCTTACTTATCCGTGTCTGGGCAAAACTCGAACAACTCCGTGCGGGTCGGCGAAAGTTACATGCAGGCTGTGAAAAAGGATGGCGACTGGGCTTTGCGGGCGCGAAAAACCGGCAAAATCATCCGCAAGGTGAAAGCCAAAAAACTGTGGCGGCAAATCGCCCAGGCGGCTTGGGCCTGTGCCGATCCCGGTTTGCAATTCGACGGAGCCATCCAGCGCTGGCACACCTGTCCGCAAAGCGGCGCTATTCGCGCCAGCAATCCCTGCTCTGAATTTATGTTTTTGGACGACACCGCTTGCAATTTGGCAAGTTTGAATCTGCTCAAATTTATCACTGCCGAAGGTGACTTCGACATGGAAGGTTTTGTTCATACTTGTCGAATCATTTTTCTTGCCCAGGAAATTTTGGTGGATATGGCCGGATATCCGACCGAAAAAATCTGCCGCAACAGCCATGAATTTCGGCCTCTGGGTTTGGGTTACTGCGGGCTGGGCGCCTTTCTTTTGCAGCAGGGGATGGCCTATGATTCCGAGGAAGGTCGAGCCTGGGCATCGGCCCTGGCGGCTCTATTGAGCGGAGCGGCCTATCAGCTCAGTGCCGAGCTCGCAGCATTGAAGGGGAGTTTTCATCGCTACAAAGAAAACAAAAATGCCATGTTAAAGGTCTTGAAAAAACACCATCGCGCGGCTCGTCGCTTTTTTTCGCAGCTCAAAGGTCAATCTACAGCTCCGTCAATAAATTCACTTCATCGTCTTACGCAGGTGGCAATAGGGCAGTGGCAAAACGCCTTGCAAAGTGGGCGCAGAAACGGCTTTCGTCATGCTCAGGTTTCCGTCATGGCACCCACTGGCACTATTGGTTTGGTTCTCGATTCCGATACCACCGGCATTGAGCCGGAATTTTCCTTTATAAAAAATAAAAAATTGGTGGGTGGCGGAGAACTCGCGATGATGAGTCAAAGTCTGGCCAAGGGCTTGCAGAGACTCAACTATTCGCTCGAGGACAGAGAGCGGATTTTGAGCTATGTGAAAATGTCAGGTTCGACAAAATCCTGTCCAGACATTCGCGCCGACCACAAAAAAGTTTTTGCTTCGGCCATGGATATTCCCCCCCTCGGGCATCTGCAGATGATGGCGGCGATTCAACCTTTTGTCAGCGGCGCAATTTCGAAAACTGTCAACTTGCCGAAAGAAGCGTCGCCGGAAGACATTGAACAAATCTACTGGCTTGCTTGGGAACTGGGCCTAAAATCAATTGCAATTTATCGCGACGGATGCAAAATTGGTCAGCCCCTAAAAAAAGGACTGATGAAAGATCCAATTATGCCCAAATGTGTGGTATGTGGAGCTCCCACGGAAATGGCCGGGGGTTGTTTTCGCTGTGTCAATTGTGGGACGGTACTTGGCTGCGCATGAAAAAATTCGTTGTTTCTTCACTTGAATACTTTAATCATCTGCTCGACTGGGGTGTGCACCCGCAGTTGGGTATCAATGATATTATCTGCACCCGCAATTTTAATTTGCTGACCATCATCGGCATTGTGATCACCATTTTTTTCATCATTTTATCATTTGCGGCGCAGCTGTTCCTCTACGGCTCCGTACTTTGTTTGACGACCTTGGGTCTTTTCATCGGCTTAGTCGTCGGCAGAAGAGGCTGGAGCAATACGGGCAAAGTGGTCACCTGGATTTCCGGTACTCTGGCTATCGTGGCCACTCATGATCTGATGGGTATGACTCCGCACAGTGATCTCTTCTTTTTAGTTCTCATCTTGTGTCCCTTTGGTATTTTTCCGCGTCGGAACTGCCTTCGTTATTTTCTGCCGACATTGGCTTTGGCCGGTTGGCTCATCGTCGGAGCATCTCCGGAGAATCTGTTTTTCCCCGCGGCTTTGGGAATTTCCGTGTTCAAACCCTGGGTTTTTCAAATTCTCGGAGTCTTGGTCCTCGTAGCTCTGTTCACCTATCTGCAGACACTGCACGAAGAGGCCACCCTTGAAATCGAAGAGAAGAACAAGCACCTCATGCGCATGAGTCAACTGATTGCCATCGGTGAAATCGCTGGGGACATCGCTCATGAAATTAACAACCCCCTCCAGCACATCCTCAGCCGCTCGGAGCGCATTCAGTTTATTGCCGAACGGCACCCGGATTTTCAGGAAATTGGCATCGATGCACAGAGGATCCAGGACACGGTCAATCGGATTTCACGCATCATCAAAGGTTTGCGCAATTACAGCCGGGTTGCCGAGCTGGAACCACGCCGCGATCATGATCTGAATTTCGTCATCCAAGAGACGATTGATTTTTGCCGCGAGTGTTTTCGCGCCAAACACGTGAATTTGAAAACCGAGCTCAAGGAAACAGTCAAAGTCCGTTGCAATGTCATCGAACTTTCGCAGGTGGTGATGAATCTGATCAGCAATGCTTTTGATGCCGTCGCCGATCAGGCAAACCCCTGGGTGGAAGT
>Ga0206845_1148_pt1 | contig 18662 bp, 9 predicted proteins | sample Alteio_BWOrgCont_19_FD_152887 | JGI IMG/M metagenome (GOLD analysis project Ga0206845, IMG submission 152887) | Enriched cells from forest soil in Barre Woods Harvard Forest LTER site, Petersham, Massachusetts, United States -... | ecosystem: Environmental > Terrestrial > Soil > Temperate forest > O...
TCGATTTTGCACACAGGCAAGGAACTCTGGCGCGCGGATCCTGAAGTGAATCAGCAGGTCTGGCAATCGCGAATCCGCGGGTCCCATTGCGGGTGGCAGCCTTTCGACTGCGGGAAACCTGGTGTTCTCAAGCGTCAATAACCGTCTGCTCGGGTTCAGAGCGATCCGGCCGGCGGCACGGGCGCGGCGAGAGGCGATAGCGCGGTGGCGTCCGTTTCTTGTCCGGCGCATTTAGTCGTGCTGGCACTCGACGGCAAGGCTCCGATCCCAGGCGCGCCATCCAATTAGGCCTGACACGCTTACTGACGTGCGCAACTCCACAGACCTACCTGTTATGCTGCGTTCTAAAGGGACTTCCCGCGTCGTCCGCTATCATGACCTGCCCATTCTGCGGCCACATCGAGGACCGGGTAATCGACTCTCGCGAAAGCCGGGAAGGGGATTCCATCCGGCGGCGGCGGCAGTGCCTCGGCTGCGAGAAGCGATTCACCACCTACGAGCGCATCGACGAAGTGCCCTACATGGTGATCAAGAAAGACGGGCGCCGGGAGAAGTTCGATCGGCAGAAGGTTCTGAACGGGCTCTTGAAAGCCTGCGAAAAGCGGCCCATCAGCATGGCCAAGCTTTCGGATCTTCCAACGTGGCCTCGTACCAGATGTGGCCGCCGTCCAGCAGCTTGAACCGCTCGGTGACTTTCAACTGGTTGGTAGCAAAGTTTCCAGCGCGATCCAGCCAGGACTGCCCGTTTTGCGAAGTGGTCGTCACCACCAGGGTGTCACCCTCCCACGTTCCGTTCGAACGTCCCATCCACGAATCGACCGGCAGATCGGTATGATCCTTCATATAAATAATCCGGTTCGTGGCGGCGAACGGGTAGACCATCAGAAGGTCGCTATCAGCCTGGAAAATCTGGAACGGGAAATTCTGGTAAGTGACGCGCGGAACGCCCAGCATGTAGCACTTAGCTTCGGGGTCGGCCTCCGGCCATTTGGAACGGTTCTCATCCCGCTTCTTGAGCGCATCGGGCAGGTACGGAATCTTGCCGCCGCCCTTCAGTATGCTTGGGCCCGCGGGGATGACGGCAATCGCGCCAAGTTGCCAGAAATCTTTCCCCCAGCCGTCGACGGAATGCGCTTCCAGATTCCAATAGGCGGTGTTCAACGCCTGCCAGATGCCGTTCAGGTTGGGATGCCCCGAAACGGTCGCCGCGTGCTGCAGTTGCTGTGCCCGAGCGGCGCCTCCAATGCCAAATAGCATCGCTGCTGTGGTCAAAATCGTGTGGATGAATCGATTGTGCAATTTGTAAGTCCCCGTATCCGGAACGCCCTATAGAGTATATAATTTCGGAGATTTCTCCCGTGTCCCACGCGCGGCTCCATACCTTCCGGATTCGAAGCAACACATTTCCGAGCCGCGACCGGCAGGGAGGGGCCGGCGGACTTTTCAGCAAACTGCTAAGCCGGCACTGCGGCGGGCGAATATGGCGAGACGCGCTTCCTCATAACGCGCGAGTAAGTCGTTTTATATACCTTATGAATCTCAAAGAACGGTCCCAGCATTCCCATGACGACCGCCGCATTGGATTGAATGTGTGATCGCATGATGGCAGCGGCGTCGGTGGGAGTTGAACTCCCCAGCGTTCTGATCAGCGCTTCATGATCGCCGCGAAGATTGTCCGGCGTCCAATCGCTTCTGGCTCGAAGCCAGGTCGATGCCAGCGCCGAAATCCGGCCAATGTTTTCGGATAAGGCGCTGCAGCCCGCGCATTCCGCAAGTCTTCGGTGAAACTCCTCGTGCAGGTCCAGATAGACGAAGGGATCGCCATCCGGCCGCGCGGCAACCAGATCGACACGTTTCGCGAGTTTGATCAGCCTCGCTTTATCTTCACTCGTCGCGGCGGCCGCATAGAGCATCGCGACCTGCGACTCAAGCGCCTCCCTAAGTACAAAGTGCTCTGCGACATCATCCCGGGTGGGGATGCGGACACGAGTCCCGGCGCGGGCGCGCGCCTCGAGGATTCCATCCCATTCGAGGCGCAGCAATGCCTCGGTTGCCGGGAGAAAGCTGATGCCCAACTCGGCGGCGACCTGCCGTCTGGACACAACTTGTCCCAAAGCAAATTCGCCTTTGAGAATGCGCCGCCGCATGGTCGTGTAGGCCTGACGCGCAAGACCGTCGTTTTCCGGCCACGCCCTGCCCGCTTTCGCGTCCACAACGCCTTTGGCAGCTGCGCGCCCGACGACCGGATTGCCTGCCTCGCATCCATTCTGTATCCCGGTCTGTATCCCGGTCTGTATCCCGGTCTGTATCCCGGCACTCTTGTGATTTGCAGCGCTCATTGTCGACGCCTCGCGAATGATAAAGCGGCTTCAGGCATGGTTATATATCGGGTTGGACCCGAGGATCGGGAACACTTTACACATTGACTGACCGGACCGATGAACTGACGCGAAAACGGCGCTGTACGAAGGCGCATGGTTGTATCGGTTCCCCGCAGCTCTGGTCAGAGAGTAGCGCATTCCTGCAATAATGCATGCATTATCAAAAGGGTGGCCGTAGTATATAATCACGAACAAGCGCTTGTCAACCAGCATAGGCGTGCTCGATCCGAGAACAAAACACCGGGAGACCGGACGAACATAAGCGTTACATTATGTCAGCCATGCATGCAAATTGGTTATGACCGTATCTGGCGCGGGTGAGGCATCCTCAGGATTCAATCATGCGAAACGTTAAATCGATGCCGGCAAGCGACGAGTCGCGAGCTTCGTCGCAAACCGCGCGCGCCACCCTGGCATTGCGGGAAATGCTCGTGCAGGGCCAACTTATGCCCGGCGAGAAAATCCGCGAAGTGCCGCTGGCGGCCCAGCTGAACGTTTCGCGCATTCCGCTTCATCTGGCTCTGCAGAGGCTGGCTCATGAGGGGTTTCTGGAGATCCGGCCCAAACGGGGATTTGTGGTTCAGCAGTTTTCGACGGACGACATTTACGATTCCATTGAGCTTCGGGGGTTGCTCGAAGGCAGCGCGGCGCGCATGATCGCGGAGCGATTCACCGACGCCCGCGAGTTGGCAACGCTGGCTGACCTCAGTCGCCAGATTGTGGTTCTGGTGCGCCGCTCCAAACTAACCATCGAAGCGTTCACCCGCTATATCGATCTCAATGCGAAGTTCCATGAAATTCTGGTCGCCACCTCCGGCAGCCGGATGTTGCGGCGCGCGATTGGACACGTCTGCTCGCTTCCCTTTGCTTCGCCCAGTGCCTTCCTGAAGCGACAAAGCATTTCGCCGGAGCTTCGCGAATTGTTCCTGATCTCAGCGGACCAGCACTGCGGAATCGTCGACGCGATCAAAAATCATGAGGGACAACGCGCCGAAGCACTGACCAGGGAGCACGCTCGCGTGGCCCGCCGAAATCTGGAAGACGCGTTGAAGAACCAGGACATTCCCTCCGATCTGGCGGGCGCCAGACTGATTGGTCTCTGATCTTTCCCGTTTTAACGAGTCGCGCGCGTAAACCGACGCGACGCTCTTCCATTCGAGCCTCCGACTCTGTACTCGGGCGCCGGCGGCAATTCTGACTCCACCTGCAGCCTTCCGGCTCCTTGTCCTTCCCCTCGGGATGAATGCATTTCGGACCCGCGAATAGCCCGCGAGTCTGTAAGAACATGCCGTGACCCAAAATATTTTTTATTGAATGCATGCATTAGCCCTATTCAATGCTTACGGATTGTTATATGATCTTGCTCCAGGGATCACAGTTTTTGCAGTCTGAGATATCTGAGGGGAGTTTTATGAGCAGATTTTTATCCGCATGCGCGGCAACCGCAGCGCTTATCCTGGGACTCGCGGGCCCGATGTTTGCCCAGATAAATGCCAGTGTTGACGGAACTGTAGCCGACTCGTCGGGCGCCCTTATACCCAAAGCCGGCGTTATCGCCACTAATACGGCTACCGGCGTTGTTTCAAATACACAGACTAATGACTCTGGAAATTATTCATTCCCCAGCCTGCAGCCCGGCTCGTATACAGTCTCGGCATCCAACACGGGTTTCCAGGCGGAGACTTATCGTGACGTGGCGCTCGGCGCCGGCCAACAGGTTCGGCTGAACTTCAGCCTCCAGGTCGCGGGCGGCGCGCAGTCGGTCGATGTTGTCGTTGAGGCCGATACGAACCTCGCGACAACTACGTCGTCTGTAGGTGGAGTTCTGACGGAGAAGGAAGTCTCCGACCTTCCCATTGCCAGCCGCAACGTGCTTGACCTCGTGGCCCTGACGCCCGGCGTCATCAACGTTCCCGGTGTCTTCACGTCGTCCATGTTGAACTTTGCAGGCCTGCAGACCAATCAGGTCAACACGACTCGCGACGGAGTGATCACCAACGACGGCCGCTACGCCAATGGCGCTTACTCCGGAGCCTTCACCAGCCCTGATCTGGTTGAAGAAGTTCGCGTCTCGACCAACCAGATAGATCCCGCCCTCGGGCGTGGCGCAGCCCAGGTGGAAATGCGTACACGAGCCGGCAGCAATCAGTTCCACGGCGCCGCCTTCTGGAGTAACAACAACTCGGCATTCAACGCAAATGGTTATTTCCAGAACCTGCAGGGCCAGCCGATAAACTACGGTAACCGCAACCAGTTTGGGGGCCGTGTTGGGGGACCGATCAAAAAGAACAAGCTGTTTTTCTTCTTCCTGACCGACGATCAGCGCTATCTCGGCAAAGTGAATGACGTCGCGACGGTTCTGACGCCGACGGCCCGGCAGGGCATTTTCCAGTATCTGACCGCGGGAAACACGGGGGCCAACGGTGGCGCCGCGCGATCGAACGGGAACGCCTTCTCGACGACCCCGTCAGTCGGCCTTAACGGAAACATTCTTACCTCCTCCAATGGGGTACCGCTCTATCTCAACAGCGTCAACCTGCTGGCAATTGGTGGCCCCAACTTCAGCCAGATCGACCCGGTGTGGTTCGGACCCCAGTACATCGGCAAGTACATGCCGCTACCCAATAACTACACGGTAGGCGACGGCCTGAACACCGCGGGCTTTCAGTGGCAGCAAAGACTGGACGGTCTGGACGGCGCCACTGGACAAAGCCCCAACAACAACCGCAACAACTGGACGATCCGGGCCGACTACAACATCAACGACAAGCACAAAGTGAACTTCATCATGACGCACGAACACGACTGGGGCGCGACTACGCAGACCGGCATTCCGGACTACCCCACCGGCGTCTACGGGCAGGAAGTTCGCGATCCGCGCTTCTACAGCGCCAACTGGACGTGGACCATCACGCCCACGCTGCTCAACGAATTCCACTTCGGGCACAAGACCGACACCTGGGAAGGCACCTCGCCTCTCGACAACGGATGCTGCATCGAAGGGGCTCCGGAGGACAAGGTCTCGGCGCAATCGCAGGCGGTGCGCGCGTCCTACCCGCAGGTCAACAATTCGTTTCTCTATACGCAGGCCGGCACGCTCGGTACGCTGGCCGGCAATCTGGGTCTCTACGCGGGGATGAACGTATCCGCTCCCCGTACAACGGTTAGCCCGTTCTACCAGTACAACGACTCTTTGAGCTGGATCAAAGGCTCGCACACTTTTAAGTTCGGCTTTGAAATCGATCGCACCAGTTCAGCGTCAGCCAATGCGGGCAACGCACAGACCACCCGCCCGTCTCTCTTGCTCGGCATCGGCAGCGTGGCACCGCCGATCAGCGCTACAACTCCGGCGTTAGGCGGGATTGGCGCTCTCAACCTGGTTACAGCGCAAGACCTCCTCGCCAATCTCGCGGGATCCGTCCAGAACATCACCCAGCAGTACTGGGTCAACAGCCCGACGGATACTGATTGGACCTCATATCTGAACCAACTCTTCATCTATCGCACCAACGTGGCGAACGCATGGTCCGGGTACGCCAAAGACACCTGGAAGCTGAACGCCAATCTGACGGTCAACGCAGGCTTGCGGTATGACTTCTTCGGCGCTCCTTACGAGACGCAGGGTCTTGCCGGACGGCCACTGGGAGGGCAAGCAGGCCTGTTCGGCATCTCAGGCACGAATTTCGCAAATTCGATGTGGGCGCCCGGCGCCTCGGGCGGCTCCCTTACGACGGCGCAGTTCGTCGGGCCGAATTCGCCAAACCCCGGCACTGGCGTTTACAACAACTACTGGAAAGACTTCGGCCCCACCATTGGCATCGCCTGGAACGTTCCGTTCATGAAGAATACCGTTATCCGCGCCGGGTACGGCATCAACTACATTGGCAACGTGGACTTCCTTACGGTGAACACCGGCGTTGGCGGCTTCCCCGGTCAGACGAACAATGCGACGTTCACGCCAAACACCTTCCTCAATGTGTCTTCGATCCCAAGCGCCGGGGTGATTCCGGTGCCGATCAATGGCGCCGTTCCGTTCACCCCGGTTTCACTGACCAACCGCGCCACCGGGCTGTACGGCTACATTAATAACCTCAGAACCCCGTATATTCAAAGCTACAACTTCACTATTCAGAAACAGCTCACGAACACTCTCAGCCTCGACGTCAACTACATTGGCAATAAAGGTTCGCGGCTCTACGTCAACCAGCAGCTCGACGACACGAACATCTTCGAAAACGGCATCCTCAACGGCTTCAACGCCGTACGCGCGGGCGGCGATTCGCCGCTCTTCGACCAGATGCTCAACGGTCTCAACATTCCCGGCGTCGGCCTTGTTAACAACACCACGCTCACCGGATCGCAGGCCCTCCGCAACTACTCGGTTACGAATACGTATCTCGCTAACGGCTCCGTCGGCTCACTGGCGAACTTCTTAAACACCAGTTCAGTCGGCACCGGCCTCGCCCCCGGCATCAACGGCGGCATCCTGAGCCATGCGGGCCTGCCGGCGAACTTCATTGTCGTGAACCCGCAGTTCAGCAGCGTGTACATGATCGGCAACGGCGGCAACTCGACCTACAATTCATTTCAGGCGCACATCAGCAAACGCCTGTCGCACAACGTTACGGGTCAGTTCGCCTACACGTTCTCGAAGACGCTCGGGGATACTACCTCCAGCAACACCTATCGGGATGTTCGCGATTTCGCGCTCAGCAAGAGCCTCCTCTCGATCGACCGGCCCCAACTCTTCCAGTGGAATGTCGCATATCAGGTACCGGTCGGGCGCGGCCAGGAGTTTCTGAAGAACGCGCCGCGCTGGCTCGACGCCGTGGTAGGCGGATGGAATGTTTCGTCCTCCTTCGTGTGGCAGTCGGGTGTGCCTCTAACGTTTACCGCGGGCGCTGCCGGCAGCTACATCACTACCTTCAGCAACCTCGCGGTCAACACCGCCAATCTCGTGGGAACGTTGCCTTCCAACATGTCGTCAGTGGTGAAGGGCAACGGCTTCGTATCCTATTTCCAGGGACTCAGTTCGAAGACATTGTCCCCATCGCAGATCGCCAGCCTCGGAGTGGATTCCAGCCTTAGCGGCCGTTTCACGAACCAGCAGGTTGTCAACGCACAGGGTCAGGTGGTTCTGGCGGACCCCGTTCCGGGCACCACGGGTAACACCGCGTTCTACACGCCCGGCGTGCGCGGACCTTCGCTGATGGGATTGAACGCATCCGCGAGCAAGGCGTTTACGGTTCGCGAGGGCTGGACGGTCACGCTTCGCGCCGATGCCGTCAACCTGACAAATACGCCGCAGTGGGGCTATAACAGCACGGGATCGTCGGGAACGCTCGGCATCAACACCAACATCAACTCGCCGTCTTTCGGCCGCGTCACCTCGGCCGCCGGGAACCGTCTGATCACGTTCTACGCGCGATTCGATTTCTAAAGTCTTGCCGGCGTACGCGGCTCAGCAGCCCGTTCGAATTTCAACGAACAATCTGCCGAGCCGCGATCCTCATCCCGAGCCGCGACGGGAGAGAGCCTATTGAACGAGTTCGTTAATTCTCGCGGGAGAATCGAAATTCCACCTCAACATATTTGACAGGTCAATTGCATTCCATTGATACGCGGACCACGAGGCGCGAAACCGTGTATCTTGAAATTTCGCGAAAATGATAAAACCCAATCTAGAAACACTCATTGCCGGTTCGAAAGGGATCGCCCAATTCCTCTACAACCAGCAGACCGGGCCCAATGTTTATCCTGGCGTCCCCCCGGAATTCACGAATTGGCGGGACGAACAGCAGGCGTGGCAAAAAACCTGTGTTCTCTTCAATCAGTCCTATCACATGGCCGAACTCCTCGTGGAGGGCCCGGATGCGTTGAAGCTCCTGACCGGGCTTGGCGTCAACAGCTTCGCGAACTTCGGCCTTGATCGTGCGAAGCAATTCGTACCGTGTTCACCGGATGGTTTTGTGATCGGTGACGTGATTCTTTTTCATCTCGCGGAAAACACGTTCAACCTTGTCGGCCGCATTCCCGCCCTGAACTGGGTCCGTTTTCATGCCGAGACCGGGGGCTACAATGTCAAAGCCGACCTCGATGAGCGGACCGCCGCCCGCAAGGATCCCTCCCGCCGCCGCAATTATCGCTTCCAGATACAAGGACCCAACGCGGCGAAAGTCATCGAGCGCGCCACCGGCCGCCCGATCCCGGATGTGAAGTTCTTCCATCTGGCCTGGACCGAAATCGCAGGGAAGAAGGTCCGCGCGTTGCGGCACGGCATGGCAGGACAGCCGGGACTGGAACTCTTCGGGCCGTGGGACGACGGGGAAGTTGTGCTTCGTGCCCTGGTCGAGGCAGGCAACGAGTTTGGTATGCGACAGGTCGGCGGCCGCGCATACTCATCGAATACTCTCGAGTCCGGATGGATCCCGTCGCCACTCCCGGCTATTTACACGGGCGAAACTTTGAAGGCCTATCGCGAGTGGCTCCCCGCGGACAGCTACGAAGCGAAAACATCCATCGGCGGCAGTTTCTACTCGGACAACATCGAAGACTACTACCTGACGCCCTGGGAGCTTGGTTACGGCCACATCGTGAAGTTCGACCATGACTTCATCGGCCGCGCCGCGCTTGAGAAGAAAGCCAAAGGACCCCATCGGCAGAAAGTCACGCTCGCTCTCGAGAGTGACGAGGTCGTGAAGGTCCTTGCCACATCTTTCCAGAAGACGGATCGGGCCAAGTTCATGGAGTTTCCCAGTGCCGTCTATTCCATGCATCCCTTTGACCGGGTTCTGGTGGACGGAAGGACCGCAGGCCTTTCGACCTGGATCGGCTACAGCTCAAACGAGGGCAGGATGCTCAGCCTGGCGATGCTCGATGAAGAGCACTGTCAGCCGGGAGCGCGGGTCGAGTTGCTGTGGGGCGAGCCCAATGGCGGGTCTGCGAAGCCGACCGTCGAGCCTCACGTCCAGGTGGAGATTCCGGCGATTGTGTCGCCTGTTCCCTATGCCGAAGTAGCACGAGAATTGTATGCGCCGAAGGGCTGGCGCGCGCATCATCAGCCCGCCTGATTCCGTGAAAAAAGAAGCGGACCCGGAGTTTCGAGCGGGTCCGCTGAAGGTCATGTGGCGGCCCGATCACCAATTCAGCGACCGGTAAGGAATTGTTTAAAAAGTGGTCAGCGCGGCAGGAATCGAACCTATAACCTGCTGATTAAGAGAAATTCGGTGTCAAGTCGCATAACTTCAAAGCTAAATGTCGCGACGGTGTTTTCGGCCCGCAGCTCCTGAGAACGCCAGCTGGAATCGGCGGGCATTCTTCGTGGGGAAAGCAGGCTCAAAAAGCACAATTGTTATAATCTCACGCAGGCACCGCGAAAAGGCGCACACGACGATTCGCATCGGCCTATTTTCGCAACTCTTTCAGCCAGAATTGCGCCCGGGCGCGGCCGGACTCGCGACGGCGATCTTCATCCAGTTGCATGGGATGTGGCGACTCGCCCGCGCGCAGATCGGGTTGCAGCGCTCCGGTCATGGCGTTCTTCAGCCGGACCAGCCGTTCCAGCATGTTGTTAAAGGAATCTTTGTCGCTGCTTTCCGCCAGTTGATCGAAACCAAGGCGGTAGGCCGCTACCAGCGTCCGCATATCCTCGCCTGCCTCGATGGCGTCGAGGCCGATGGCCTCCCCCGCCAATCGCTCGGCGCGCTTGTGCAGCGGCGCGAACGGGATCGCGTTCCGCAGCGGTGTGCGGCCAAGCGAAACGCCGTCGAGCAGCGCTCCGGCCACTGCGCTATTGCAGGCGATGAACTCCGCGTGCGCTGCTTTTAAGGGGAAGGAACCACTCCAGCGGGCGGAAAGCGCGTCGGCGGCGGCGCAGTATTGCAGGCTCCGCAACACCTCGAGGTTGAAACGGAATCGCACTGCGTTGGGCGGGTAATCAGGATGCTCGAACGCCGCATCCTCCGTCGCCAGAAACGAGGCCAGCGAGCTGACGAACGCCGGACCGCAGCCGAGGCAACCGTAGACATCGGCGAACAGTTCGGAGCACCACGGTTTCCAGCGGCCGCCGCGCGCGGTCTCCACTGCGCCCTTTACCGCCGCCTCGATCGCTCCTGTCAGGCCCAGATCAGCCTCCACCGAGTGGCCAACCTCGTGGCCGATCACCGGCAGGTCTGCGAGGCTCTCGACCTGGTACCACGGCACCCCGATCACGGGGAAAGGCAGGCTCGCCATCGCAGCCATCAGCCGGCGGTCGCGGATGAGTTCGCGCGGCACGCTCTCCGCCTGTAGTTCCGCCTGGCGAGTCAGGGTGTACGGGCTGTACCCGCCGTTCAGGTAAATCAGGGGCGGCTCCTTCAAGCCTGCGTCATAGATAGGCCGGTAGCACAGCCACGCATACTCGTCCGCCAGCGGAAGATACTCGCGGAAGCGTTCCTCGCGGCGCTGGGCCAGCTTGCCGCGCAGAAATTCCCAGATGCGAAACATCCCCAGCACCACCTTCGAGCGTTCCCGCGCGTCGATGGCATCCTCCACGGGATGGTCCGCCGCGGGCTGCACCTGCGCGCGGATGTCGCGCAGCAGGTTTACGAACGACTCCACCTGTCGGTGATGGCGGTGATAGTTGACGTCGTTGACCGTCAGGTTGAGCCATCCGTCGAGTTCTTCGTCGAGCGCCTTGAGGCGCTGCTCCAACTCCCACGTTTGATACTCAAGCTTCTCCATATCAGTCCCAGAGCATCAATCCCACAGCATCAATCCCACAGCATCAATCCCACAGCATCAATCCCACAGCATCAATCCCACAGCATCAATCCCACAGCGGAAGATCGGGGTCCGGCATGAAGAGGGCCGGGTGCGGGTGGTCCGCCTGCCCCAGAAACCATGCGTGCAGATCGCCGATGGGCATGTTGGCCCCGGCGATCCTCTCCACCAGCAGCGCAATCTGCGCGGCTTGCGCCGCCGCCCCGTAGGGTCCGATCGCCAGCACACCGCGCGTCCCTTCGATAAAGATGCGAGAGGCGAAGGAATTGCGCAACAGCAGCGTACGGCCGGGGTCGGAGAGATTCTCGGCCACCTCAAAGATGACAAACGGGCGCAGGCGGTTCGGTTCTTTCTCCGCCGACGCCCACCGGTTGAACATGCCGGTCAGGGCTTCCGCCCTCAGTGGATTTGTGCCTTCGCCGCGTGACAAAAAGGCCTCCCGCGGGCTGACCGTCTCTCCCACCGGCGCTACGATATGGACGACGCTGAACGGACGAATTTCCTGGGTCCACTCGGCCTCCAGCGGTAAATGCGTCGTCGCCAGCTGAAAGCGAGAGTACATGCGTTGCAGGTCCAAACCACGGGCACTGTACGTGTGCTGTTCGAGCCGCTGCCTCTCCGCCGAGGCGGCGATGATCAGCACGTTTCGCTTGCCGGTTTCCGCGAGTCGCTTCACGATCTCTTCACGGAAACGCTGTTGTCCGCCCAGGTGTGAGACGAAGGCCTGCCAGGTTCCCGGAGTTCCCGGCGGAAGGCCGATCGCCTCGATGGCCCGCCGCAGATAACGGAGCGTATCGGGGAGCGGCGCCTCAGACTGCATGCGAAAAAAGCGCGGCCCCATCGCCTCGCCGGCGATTAACTCCCAGGGAACGGCGTTGAGCATGGGCGAACTGCAGTTCACGCCGGTTCCCCCCGGCAATCTCATAGTCGAGCGGGGCCAGAACTCAGAAAGCTGCCGCCGCACAAGCTCCACGCCCAGCGGTCCCGGGTCACCGGTGGTCAGAAAGTTTGCGATGCGCTTCAGCCACGAAGACAGCCCGCCGCCGGACTTCTCATTCACGGCCTTCGCGTATGCGTCGGGGTAGAGACCGCCCTTACGTGCCGCTCTCACCAGCACATTCCCCGGCCCTGCCCGCCGAGTGCTCGCCCTGGCATCTTGTCCGGGCAGATGCGCCTCCAATTCGAGCGAAAGCTCCAGCAGCTCCGGCTTCACCTCAACAGTGACCAGGGCTGCCGGGGTGAGCAGAACGGGGAGCGGAACGGCCGCCAGGTTGCGGCTGAGCGACACGAGGTCGGGCAAGCGGTCGTCCAGCGCATTTTCGAGTCTGGCAAAGCGCGGGGCCCACTGCGAGTCTTCGTCGAGAGCCGATCGAAAAGGCTGTGTCTTATTGAGAACGTCCCACGCGGCGGCGAGATTTCCCGAAGCGAAGCGGCGCTCCGCTTCCTCCAGCAGCACCACCGCCGCGTAGCCCGGCTGGATGGCGCCGCTTGCCAACCATGCGGGGACCCAATCGGGGCCGGGCGTGATTCGGCCGCTCCGGATCCGTCCGGCAACGCGATAACACACCGCCATCAGGTCCGCATCGCGCTCGATGGAGAGCGGTGTCAGTGCAGATTCCAATACCTCGGCGGCCATGCTTTCCTGTCCGAAGAAGATCATCGCGGCCGCGATGTACGGCGCCGGTACATCGCCGGCCATCGCAGGTAGAGTCGCACGGGTGGGAGAGCGGGCATCCAGCTGCCCGTAGAGGAACGGCCGCATCGCCCAGGCCCGCGCCGGAGCCGGCCACCGTTCCACTTCACGCAGGAATGCGTCCACGTCCGGTTCCGTCGCGATGCCCTCGGCCAACAGCGTGGCCATTACCAGTGACTTGTACGTTCGGGGCACGATGGGGCTTTTCTCCGCCACCTCGAGCGCACTTCCATAGAGCGCGCGGGCGTCTTCCACCGCTCCGCGGCGCGCGGCAAGCCGTACGCCAAGCAGCCAGGTGTCCAGCTCGATGCGCGCATCGGCGAATACCCGCGTTTCGAGCAGCGGCCCCGCCACCTGCCGTGCGCGCGCAGGGCTGCCGAAGTGATCCAGCAGATAATTCGCGCACTTGAGCGCCGTGCGTGAGTCGCCCCTGGCGTCGTGTCCCTGCTGATAGAGGGCGCGTGCCCGGTCGTAACCCTCCTGTGCGGCGCCGAAGTTGAAGGTGGCGCCCGCGAGGTCGGCGGTCTCGTCGGTAAGAGCGGCGGACCTCAGCGCCATCGATTGCGTCACCGCGCCATATCGAAAGCTCTCGATGGCCAGCCGGAAGCGCCAGCGCAGCGCAGAGGGAAAGGAAGCGGCGGTACGCACGGCGAACTCGTCCACCTTCTTCCACTCGCCCAACGCGTACCCCGTTTCGGCCAACTCCTCCATGAGCCGCTGAGACTCGCCCGCGATCGTCACCAGCGCATCGTTGAGGCTCCATTCGAAACCAGCGAATGCCTCTTCCACGCGTCCAGCAGCCAGGTCGGCCCTCGCCGCCAATTCGCGCACAAAGCGCTGCGGAAAATTGCGCGCAGGCCACTCCGATGCGAGGCGCAGCGCTTCCGCATACCCGCTTCCAGCCGCGGCAAGCAGCGCCGCCGCCACCTGCTCGTCGCGATCATTCAGTTCGGCCGGCACGGGCAGCGGCGCCGAGCGCCCCAGCACATGCTCGATCCCCAGCAAAGGACAGCCCGCCAGCACCAGATCCACCCGTGGATCGCTCATATCGCAACCGTAGAAGAGCAGATCGTCGAGCCGCTGCTTCATGCCGTCGCGAACGATTTCGTTCTGCACATCCGGCTCGCGCAAGCTGCGAATCAACCCAGCCATCACCGCCTCCAGCGCGGCCGCGGAGAGTGTCTTCGTATCGATGATCGAGCTGCTGCCGAAGTGCAGCAGCAGCGGCTGACGGTTCTCGTCGCGATAATCGTCGCTGAACAGGCTGTCGGCGAGATCCTGCACCGCCGCGGGGCCGGCAGCCGATTCGCGGCACCTCTTCAGATACACGTCCCACCATTGCGACGCACCCTGACCCTCCCCCTGGAAGCGGTGATAGAGCGCTTCACTGAGCATTGCCGCCGGCGAAAAGGCGCCCTGCGCCTGTTTTTCGAAATGCTCCGCCGCCGCTCGGTGCAGGCGCGGGAAAATGGGATATTTCTCCGGCGCCTGCGTCAACAGCTGGCGCATGGGAACCACGATTTCCGGCTGCGGCTTCAGCAGGTCGCCCGATCCCGAAATCCAACTCGAAGCGCTCGCATATGATTCCAGGGCCGCCCAGATATCTTTAAAGTCCACCGGCGCGTCCAATTTGTGCCAGCGCCTGGTATTTTCGTACCGCTTTCCCGCAATCGCCAGGTTGTTGGCGTCGTCCAGGTTCTTGCGGCCCAGCAGTTCGTCGAACAGAAACCCCGCCAGCACGCCTTCGGCAAACTCTTTGGTCAATTCCCGCCGCACCACGATGTATCGCAGCATCCAGCGCAGCGCGCGTTGGATGCGCTTCTGCTTCTGCACGTCGGCGTCGTCGCCGGGCTCCACGTCCTCGTCCGGAATGCGGTCGATGATTCGCTCGATCAGGTATTCGAACTGCACCCTCGACTGCAGCACTTCCTCAGCCGCCAGCACCCTCCCGCTTGCCAGGTCGGCGAATAACGCCAGAATGAAGGGATTCCCCCTCGAAACCTTGACGATCTCTTCGATTGGCTGCTGCGGATTGAGGAGGCGCAGTTCCGTCAGGTATCGCCGGCTTTCGGCCGGCTCGAACGCGCCGATCTCCATCTCTCCGCAGTCGCTCTTCCACTGCGCCCATTCGGCCGCCGTGGCATCGCGAAATTTGCGCTCCGGGGCGAAGATCGGGTACCGTCCGGAAAACACCACCAGCAGCCCGGTAGATTGCTGCCGCACCTCCGCAAACAGCCGCACCATTCGCTCGAGCACCAGCGGATAGTGCACCGAGAGTTCCTCCACGGTATCCAGGAAGACGATCGCCCGCGTATCGCGCAGACCGCGGCTGAACTTGTCCTTGATGCCGAACTCCCAGGTCTTTCCGACGCCCCGGAGCCGCTCTAATTCGTCCGAACTCATTACCGGTGAGCGGTTGTGCAGCCAGTTGCGCAGCTTGACATCGTCCGGCCCCATCAGAGTCGAAAAAGGCAGCCCGGGGAGCTGCGAATTCAGTTGCACCGCGAGCGATAGCAGCGCCAGCCAGGGCTGCTGGAGCAGCAGCGATCGGTTCAAATAGTCGATATCGAGCCGCGCCACGGCCACCCGCATTTTTGATTGCGCGGGCACGAGATGCCGCGAGATGGCCCAGCGCAGGAACATCGATTTGCCGCTCCCGCCCTTGCCGTAGATGTTCAGCATCCACGATTTGCGCAGGCGCAGCCGCCTGCCCAGGAACGGCGTGCCGAGAAAATCTCTCAGGTTCCGCAGCGTCTCGCCGCGATCGAGATAGGATACGGTGCGGTAAAAATCCTCGAGGAACTGCACCCTCGTGGCGAGGTACTGCTCACGTTCGGCGAGCGCGCTGCGCAGCCCCACGCTCAGCAGCAAATTCCGCTCTCGCAGCACCTTCAGCAGGCTTTCGCAGCGCGCCAGGTCGAACGCCAGATCCGCCGCGTCGTAAAGCGATTCGAAGGTGCTCACGGCACTTTCCGGCGACGCCACCGCTTCCAGCGTGAGCCGGTCCAGCGGATCGGCGGCTGGGCTCAACAAATTGAGCAGCTGCTGAGCCAGGGCTTTCCACTGCGGACTGTCCGGCCAGCGCTGGTAAAACTTCTCACGGTCCGAGGGACGCAGCTGCGCCGCGGCGCCCGGACCCTCCACGCGTTGCACCATCAGCTCGGCCAGAAAGTCGTCGAAATCCGGCGCATCCAGGTCGCGAGTCAGCTCGGTATAAATGGCGGCATCGATACGGCGCGCCAGGGCCGCGCCCTGCCATACCTGGTCCGGAAACTGGCCGATGGACAGCTCCCGCGCACGGATCGCCAGGTCAGCAAGCGAGGCTACACCCGCGAAGACTTCAGAGCCCAAGTCAGCTTTCTTCCCTTACCGGCGATCCGACAGACGTCATAGACTTCTTTGATCTTGAGAGAGCCGCCCAACAGCGTCCGGAGCTGAGCCTCTACAGGCGCCGTGTCTCCGCTGAACTGCCGCCGCAGCAGTTCGGGGATCAGGACCGGCAACTGCCGCTCGTCCACCGGCCCCATCTCCACGTCTTCCCAGCCGGAAAAATCCAGCTTCATGTCGGACCGGTTCCCATCATAGGAGACCACAATGCGTATGTCCGAGCCAGGCGCGCCGCCGATCAGCGAATCCAGTAATCCCGTCTTGACCCAGGCGAAATCGGGCGCCGAGACGTTGTCAAAGATCAGCGCCAACGGGGTCCGGCCGGCCTGCGCGCGCAGTGCGTACATCATCGCGTCCCGCATCAGCCCGGCGAATTCATTAAGCGCGCCCGGCCGGCCGAGAATGGCGGGCAGCAGCCCTGCCATATCGGCCTCCACCGTCCCGGCCGGAAATGGCGGCGGGGCTTGCGGAGGTCCCTTGGCCCCAGCCAGGTAGTTGAGCTTCCAGTTGAATTCGCTGGCCAGGTCCGCGTCCAGCCCGCAGGAATGCGGCCCCGGAGCACCATCGCGAATTCGCCGCAGCAGCCCCAGCCAGTCCGTTGCCTCCGGCATCGTGATGTAGTTGGCATACGCGCCCCGCCTCGCCAGCACGTAGGAGAACCACTCCAGCAGCCAGGTCTTTCCTACGTCCGCCTCGCCGTAGACCAGCGCGCCGCGACGCGAAGGACGGGGATGGAACAGCACTTCGAACAGTTTGCGACGGTGCGTCACCTGGTCGACCGAAAGCTTCAGCGGTAACTCCAGGGAGTTCAGCCACCGCGTCTCTTTGTCGTCGGACCACTGGAACTGCGGCCGTCTCAGAATCTCGCCGGCGCGCGCTCTCGTGGTGAGCACCGGGGCGTACGTGTCGCGGCTGGTCGGTTTGCTCATATTGAGAAGCGCCTGGCGAGCATCCCGCAGCGCGGCCTCAGGCGGAGATCCGGCCGCCAGCCGGGCGTAAAACTCTCCCGCGCACTCCACGGCCGCCGCTCCGCTGACATCCGCCTGCATCGCAATCACCGCCGCCGCGCGCCTCAGAAACACCTCGGCGATCGAAAGCGGGGTCAATGGATTCTTTCCTGCCACATTGGTGCGGCAGGCGTTCAGATACACGAGCCGAAGGTCGGGCATGTTCCGCACTTGCAGTGCGATGTGCGTCAGGGTCCAATCGAGGTAACGCCCCTGCTGGTTGGATGATGCCGCGGGCACGAACAGCTTGATGGCTGGATCGTCGCCGGCCGCCGAGTGCCCAATGATGTGCAGGATATGAGGCCCGTTCTCCCACACCTTTAGTGCTCTCGCGAGCTTGTTCAGATCGAACGCGGGGTCGGAGGCGACTTCCAGCACTTCCAGATCCACCGAGTGCTCGGCTTCCCGCAGCGCCTTGCGGATTCTCCAGATCTCCTGCTCGGCTCCGATTCCCAAATCCGCCGGATTGGCGCCGTTGAGGATGAAAACGCGCAGCGGCCACGCCAACGGCGGGCTGTTGTCCTCCTTCCCGAGCGCCTGTTTCCAGCGCAGCAGCGGCCCCTCGATGGCCAGCAGCGATACGTTCTCGGCCACTGTTTCCCAAGGCAGCCTGGCGAGATCCGGGTGCTCCACCCAGAGATACGTCGTCAGATCGGGGCACTGCTGGCGCAGTTCCTGCCACCTCTGACCCACCGCGCCCCGGTTTACCGCTGCGAACAGTATCTGTCCGATCTGTGGATAGGTCGGGCTGGATCGCTCCGTCTCCAGCAGCGTCCGGATGGCCGCCGGGTCGAGCGGACCCGCCGGCGCCAGAAGCGGCGGTAGCGGCTCCGGTCCGGCGATCGGTTCGAATTGCTTCTCGGTCCCCGCCGGATTCAAGCGGTACAGCGCCACCTCCAGACCCGAAGCGGGCATGTGCAGGCAGATCTCCATGGCGCTAAGCCACCACGTGCGGCTCCCACGGTTTATCGCCGGGAGGATCGCCGTTCTCATCGATGTACCGCACCGTGGCGTGCGGTCCGTCCAGATCCAGCACTGCGAATCCCATATAGGAAAACTTCTCGCCGAAGCGCCGGAAACTGCGGCGGTCGTAATCCCGAACCTCGACGCCACGCGGCTGTTTGGAAGATGCGTAGACCGGCACACCGCCATGCCCGATCAGCGCTGGATAGTGAATGTTGTGCGCCGGCTGATAAACCGCGCAGCGATGCTCGTGGCCCCAGAACCATGCGGTAATCGGACGCTTTCCGTGCAACAGCGGATGGAGCGCGTCCATCAGCCGCGGCGAATCGCCCTCCCAGGCACTGAACGGCTGGTGGTGGCTGAGGAAGATCACCTTCTTTTCCGGCGCCCGCGCCATCTGCTCCATAATCCACGTAGCCTGCGGTGCGGCGAGCCCGCCCTTGTCCCCCTTCAGTCCTTCCGATTCGTAGG
>Ga0206845_1146_pt2 | contig 18627 bp, 22 predicted proteins | sample Alteio_BWOrgCont_19_FD_152887 | JGI IMG/M metagenome (GOLD analysis project Ga0206845, IMG submission 152887) | Enriched cells from forest soil in Barre Woods Harvard Forest LTER site, Petersham, Massachusetts, United States -... | ecosystem: Environmental > Terrestrial > Soil > Temperate forest >...
ATAAATGGACGCGCATGGTGGATCGTTTTGATGAGCAGAAAAAAGTTTCCGATGACGATTGTGACAAGGTGAAATATCACCCGTGCTTGATGACGTAGCAAAAATGGATAAGAAAAAAAGAGCGCGCCGAGCGTCTGGAAGAACTCGAAGAATTATTCAAGCACGCTGACTAAACCTAAATCCGGCGCAGCCATAGGGCCACCGGTAGGTTTAGCATTGCCAGCGTCAGCAATACCCCTTGAGGGGTATAATGAGCATCCAGCATCAGCATCGAACCGACGGCGGAAATCACCATAAATAAAGCATTGATGACGTTGTTGCTGGCGATGGTGCGCGCACGCGTGGCAGGATCGCTGTCATGCTGCATGATGGCGTAAAGCGGCACAATATAAAGCCCGCCGCAAATCGCCACCGCGAACAGATCGCATAAAATCCGCCAGCCGCCTAAATGATCCATGAATTGCCACGCGGTGATATATACCCCCTCATGGGTATAATGCGCACTGCCACTTGCAAAATATAAATCGATCATAAAAACACTCATGCCGATGGCCGCTGCGGACACATAGGTGCTTTTGATTTTGCCTTTTAAGAGCTTGTTGCACAAAAACGACCCCACACCGATGCCCACCGAAAACACCGTAAGAAACGACGTCACCAGACTGGCATCGCCGCCAATGATATCCTTCGCATAATTGGGAAACTGTAGCAGGAACGTAGCGCCTACCAGCCAGAACCACGAGATGCCGAGAATGCTTAAAAATACTCGGCGGTTTTTGCGGTCATCGTCAATAATCCGCCAGGTCGCCCGCGCGATATTCCAGTCAAGGTGAAGGTCCGGCATCGGGGCACCCGCCAGGGGTATGTACCGGCTTGCAATATACCCCCCAAGGGCTACCATCATAATAGCCGCCGAAATCATGTGCACGCCCATGTCCTGCACGATGAGTATACCCCCCCCAGGAGTGTACCCATCAGGATCGCCAGAAACGTGCCCGCTTCAATATAGGCATTGCCTAAAATCAACTCATCGTCATGGAGATGCTGCGGCAGGAGTGCATATTTTATCGGCCCGAAAAACGTCGCCTGCACGCCAAGACAAAACAACACGCCGAGTAAAAAATGCGTATTGCCCAGATAAAAGCCTACGCTCGCCAAACTTACGATCAGAATTTCCCACAGCTTGGTGTAACGCGCGAGCCGGGCGCGATCGATTTTATCGGCCAGTTGCCCGGCGGTGGCGGAGAATAAAAAATACGGCAAAATAAATAACGCGCCGGCAAGGGTCACTAGTATCTGCGCGTTTTCGCCGCCAGCCTGCGCGGCACCTGAGCGCAGAATTTGAGAGGGGGCCGCAAGTTTATAGGTGATTAAAATGATTAGCGCGTTTTTGAACACGTTGTCGTTAAATGCGCCGAGAAACTGCGTAATAAACAGCGGCAAAAACCGGCGGGTTTTGAGCAACGGCGGGATCATGTTTCTTCTTTTTTCTGCTCATGCTGACGCGCAGCGATTTCATCAAGTAAAATAGTTTCTTTGCGCTTTTCTTCTTCGTCCGCGCGCTTAAGTGCATTGTCCTTGGCGATCTCGCATTTTTTTGAGTTCGGCAAACGCCGCCGCGATTTTATCGGTCAGCGCCGCGATTTTTTTTATCGAGTGCTTTTACTTCCCCGGCAATTTCCTCCTGACGTTTCTGGATACGCTTGGCGAACCCGCCGAAAAACTGGCTGAGCTCCGGCTGCTCTTTGGCCTTACGAATTTCATCTTCCAGGTCCGCCGCCAGTTTCGCCGATAACAACTGCAATTGCGCCTTCTGATTTTCCAGCGACACCATCTGCTTGCGCAATTCATCGAGCTCGCGCTTGTGCAGCTTGATAAGTGTATCGATGCTTTTCACTTAGCGCCGCGCCAATTAGGGATATTAAGCGCCGTGGCCAGCTCATCATAGCCTTTATCGAGCGCGGTGGTTTCGTCCTTGCGCTGACGCAGAAAATTTTCGATGGCCGGATAATACTGAATCGCCTGATCGACCTCTGGGCTCGAGCCCTTGCGGTACGCGCCCAGACGAATCATCTCCGCCATATCTTCATAGGTTGAAAGCAACCCGCGCGCCACGGCCACCAGCGCATTTTCCTGCTCGCTATTGCAGTCCGGCATGGTACGCGAAATGCTTTTTAAAATATTCACCGCCGGAAAACGGCCGCGCTGCGCGATGGCGCGATCGAGGACAATATGACCATCCAAAATCCCGCGCACGGCATCGGAAATCGGTTCGTTGGTATCATCGCCTTCCACGAGCACGGTAAAAAGCCCAGTGATGCTACCCTGCCCTTGCTTGCCAGGGCCGGCGCGCTCCAACAATTTTGGTAACTCTGCAAAAACAGTTGGCGTATACCCTTTGCTGGTCGGCGGTTCGCCGGCGGATAAACCAATTTCGCGCTGCGCCATGGCAAAGCGCGTGATGCTGTCCATGAGGCACAAAACATCCTTGCCGTTATCGCGGAAATATTCCGCCACCGCCATGGTGAGATACGCCGCTTGACGCCTAAGCAGCGCATATTCGCTCGACGTCGCAACAATAATCACCGAACGTTTGAGACCCTCCGCGCCCAGATCGTCCTCGATAAACTCCTTAAGCTCACGCGAGCGTTCACCAATAAGTCCGATCACATTCACATCCGCCTGGGAATTACGCGCCAGCATGGACATGATAATGGATTTGCCTACGCCGGAGCCGGAAAAAATACCCATGCGCTGGCCTCGGCAGCAGGTGAGAAACGTGTTGATGCTGCGGATGCCGAGATTTAATTTTCCACGCACCCGCGTACGGCCATGCGCTTCGGGCGGATGCGCCCTAAGCTGGTAGGGAATATGCCCGCGCGGCAGCGGTCCTTTGCCGTCTACCGGTTCGCCCATGGCGTTAATAACACGGCCCAGCCAGGCCTCATTAGGGTAGCAAACGGAGGCGTTTTCCTCGAGGATTACCTTCGCCCCCGGCCCGATGCCTTCCAAGCTGTTAAAAGGCATTAAAAGGGCCTTTTTATCACGAAAACCGACCACTTCGGCCCATATTTCCGGGGTTTTGCCCTGCAGGCCCTTCTGGCCCACTACCCGACAACGCGCGCCCACGCTCAGCAACCGCTCTATTCCGGCACATTCTATGAGCATGCCCAGCACCGCCGTCACCGTACCGGACACGCTAACCTCTTGTAATGAAATTAGTTCTTCGATTTCCATGCGTTTCCCGGCAGATTTTTACCATTTGACATACGTTTATGACTACCTTACAAGCAACTATAATGAGTTTAATAAAAAAATGCACATAAAGATTGTCTAATAATCTTTTTTATGGTTAACTAAGGGTTAAATTGTTAATAGGTTTGCTATTTAACGCCTACTATATATAGAAATTTAGGGAGATTAACATATGCGCGTATTGTTGGTAGAAGATGATTCCTCAACGGCCAAAGCGATTGAATTATCGCTGGCTTCCGAAGGCATCATCTGCGATACCACCCAGCTCGGCGAAGAAGGTCTCGAAATCGGCAAGCTTTACGATTACGACATCATCATCCTCGACCTGATGCTCCCTGATATTGATGGTTATGAAGTGCTGCGCCGCTTCCGCGCCGCGCGCGTTACCACCCCTATTTTAATTCTTTCCGGCCTCAGCGGCCCCGACCAGAAAATCAAAGGTTTGGGTTACGGCGCCGACGATTATCTCACCAAACCTTTCAACAAAGGCGAACTTATCGCACGCATTCAGGCGATTGTTCGTCGTAGCAAAGGCCATAGCGAATCGATCATCCGCACCGGCAAGCTCGCTGTTAACCTCGACACACGTTCGATCGAAGTCGATGGTAAGCCGCTGCACCTGACCAGCAAGGAATATTCGATCCTCGAATTGCTCTCGCTGCGCAAGGGCACCACGCTCACCAAAGAGATGTTCCTCAATCATCTCTACGGCGGCATCGACGAGCCGGAACTTAAGATCATCGACGTATTCGTGTGCAAGCTGCGCAAAAAACTCGCGCAGGCCGCCAACGGCGATAACTACATCGAAACCGTCTGGGGCCGTGGCTATGTGCTCAAAGATCCGGAAGCGGGCGAACCAGCTGCCAAACTGCACGCAGAAGACGAAGTCGCTTAAATAATCCCCCCATTTATTGTGGGGTCTGGTAAATAAAAAACCCGCCAGCAATGGCGGGTTTTTTTATGCTTGTCATTCCCCGGATTTTGCCAGCAGGCAAAATCATAGGGGAATCCATTTTAAAATGTCAGCAGACATTTTAAAAACACAAAAGGTCTACTGGCCTTTTGTTATTCTGGATCCCGGATAAATTTTCCTGCTGAAAAATTTTCCGGGATGACGGGAGCCTAAGACAGCAAAGCTGCCAAGGCTTACCGTCATTTCAACCTATACGCCCCGCGGAAGTCATCTACGCCAACAAATTGCCCCTTGGGATCAACGAGCGTTTCTGTATATCCTAGAATCAGCACGCCATGCGGCGGCAATATTTTGGCCATTTTTTCGGTAATCTGCGCCTTGGCCGCATCGTCGAAATAAATGAGCACGTTGCGGCAAAAAACAATGTCGAACTTGCCCAGCGCCGTATAATCCTCCAGCAGATTCCAGGTTTTAAACTGCACCATATTGCGAATATTTTCTTTCAGTTGCCACGACGTGTCGGGCAGCGAATTGAAATATTTAACCAGCATGGTAATCGGCAGGCCACGCTGCGCTTCGAACTGCGAGTAAATGCCAAGCTTGGCTTTATCGACGACTTTTTTTGGCCAGGTCAGTGGCCACGATGCCAAAACGCCAGCCGGGCATTTTGGCCTTGTCCTCTTCCAGGCACAGCGCGATGGTGTACGGCTCCTGTCCGGCTGAGCATGCGGCGCTCCAGATACGCATTTCCTTCTGCGCGCCCAGTTTCCCCATAATTTCAGGAAATATTATTTTTCGTAACAGTTCATACGGTTTGATATCGCGGAAGAACGATGACTCGTTGGTCGTCATCGCCTCGGTGACTTCCACCAGCAAATCCTCGGTCGGCTTACCGCGCAGATGCGCGCACAATGCCGACACATCGGGCAGCTGCATGCCGCGCGCAATCGGCAACAGGCGGCTCTCCAGCAGGTAGTACTTATCTTCGCTTAGGGCCAGACCAGAGCGCTTCTTTAGCAAATCCGCCATGAATTTGAATTCATCCGGTTTCATACAAAACCTATTAGCATGCCGATCTGCTCGAGTTTTCCTTTAATAATATCCGCATCGAAGGGTTTCATGACATATTCATTAGCGCCGCTGCTGATGGCTTCCATGATGTGGTTCACTTCGCTCTCGGTGGTGCAGAACAGAACTTTCGGCGAATTGCCGCCCGGCATGGCGCGCAATATTCTGAGGAACTCAATCCCGGTCATTACCGGCATGTGCCAGTCGAGCAGAATCAACTCCGGCATCTGCGCCGTGCAATAATCAACTGCCTGTTTGCCATCTTCCAGTTCGGCGATGGTAAACCCGAGTCCTTCCAAGATACGGCGCTCCAGTTTGCGCACTACTTTGGAACCATCGACGATCAGGCATGAAGGCATCGGTTTTCCATTTGTGATTAGAAGTTCAGCAACGTATCGACATCCATCATCCCGCCGGCTGCACTATCAGCAAGGACAATTGCTCACCTTCGGTATTACACGTCAGGGTGCTTTGCAATTCGTCCGCGTAACATTTGGTAAGGTAAGTCTGCACATTTTTAGGCGACAGATCATTGGTGTTGAATTTTCCTGCCAGTATAGCGCTCGTCTCCGGATCCCATTTCATGCCAGCACCCTCGGCCACCACGGAAAGCTGCTTGGCACCGCCTGCATCCTGTGTGATGCGCACCGCAATCGTGCCACCGCGGATGAGCGCGGAAGCCGCCACAATGAGCAGGTTATAAATCAGCCGCGACATCTTGCCGCTGACGGAAACGCCCGAGGCGTCGGTATGGCTGTCGGGCCAGTCGAGCGTGATTTTAGTATCGGTGAAAAACTCAGCCGCGAGCTTTTGCTTGTCGGCGAGATTGGCTTCGCCGTGATCGCGCACATGGCCGTAGGCGTAACGGTAAAATTGCAAGCGGGTGACGGCGGAAAACGCACTGCTGGTAATGAGCTCGACCGCCTGGCCTTGCATGTTGAAGCCTTCTTCGCTTAGGAATTCCGCACCGTTATTGACGGCGCCGATAGGACCGGTGAGGTCGTGGCAAAGACGCGTGCACAAAAGTTCCGCCATTCGTAATTGATCGATCATCGCTAAATATGTCCCTGCAATGTTTAAATTCTGTTTTTTTGCCCTTACGGCAACCTCCTTTTTACTATTGTCGACAAAGATAAAGATTTCGTAAATGCAACCTATAATGGTAGAGAATTGTCCCATTTTAAAAATTGTCCTAAGAAAAGGGTCGGATATCGCCAGGCCATATGTATGGGGGGTTTGCTGCAATATATTGACAAAAATTGATTTATTTGCACTGCATTTGGGCTTGCCCAATTCGCGGTATTCGCCTTTATTACGGGCATGAAAAATACCGCTTTCAACCACCAAAATCCCATTGGGCAGCGCCTTAAAACCGAGATGAAAACACGCGGCATTTCCTCCTCGGAACTGGCGCGCCGGGCCGATGTCAAAACCTCTTTCCTCTACGACATCATGAGCGGAAAATCCGCCAATCCTTCGACAGTAAAACTGGCCCGCGTGGCCGAAAGCATGGGCGTCAACCTGGCATGGCTGGTCGGCGGCAATGCCACCGCGTCCGCCAAATCTCTGCATGAGGATTATATCACCATCCCGCGTATCCTGGTCGATGCGTCGGCGGGCGGTGGCACGCTGGTGTCCGTCGAGCAGGAGGGGGAATCCTATTATTTCCGAAAGGCATGGATCAGGGAACATCTGGGTACCCGTGAAAGCGATTTGCGCATGTTGTACGTGCGCGGCGACAGCATGGAGCCTACCTTACATAACAACGATCTTATTTTGGTCGACACCACCAAGAAAGCCCCCTCGCCACCGGGCATTTTCGTACTGTTCGATGGCGGCGGGCTGGTGGCCAAGCGACTGGAATACAGTCCGCGCAAAGAGCCGTCGCGCTTGCGGATCATCTCCGACAATCCGCAATACAGCATCTATGAACGCTCCACCGATGAGACGGTCATCATCGGCCGCGTGGTGTGGTTCGCGCGCGAAATCTGACCTGAAAGCTCCAGCTCGCTCACGCGCCGGTACAGCGTTGAGCGGCCGATGCCGAGATTTCTGGCCGCACGCGTCATGCAGCCGCCGGAATAATGCAGCGCAAAGCGTATGGCTTCTTCCTCGATCGATTTGAGTTTTTTCATGCGCCCCTGCATATCCAGAAGCTCCGGCGGCGAAATACTATTACTGCCATCATAGTTGGCTGGCTGCAATTGCTGGATCAGGCGTATGTCTCCCGCATCGATGGTATCACCATTGCAAATCAGCACCGCGCGCCACAACTGGTTGGACAGCTGCCGCACATTGCCCGGCCAGCTGTTGGCCACCAGCAATTCCAGCGCATGCGGCGTGAGGCCCTGGATGTATTTATTTTCCGACGCCGAATGCATGAGGATAAAATGACGCGCCAGCGCCTCGATATCACTCTTGCGCTCGCGCAGCGGCGGCAGGATGACGGACACGCCGCGCAGCCACTGATAAAGCGTCGGGCTGAATTTTTCCTGCGCTACCAGCGGATCCATTTTCATGCGGGTCGAGCAGATAAAACGAATATCGGCTGCCAACGCTGTTTTTGCAAAATCGCGCAGGCTCAATATGCGCTGCTGCAACCCGGCGTCGAGCAAATCCACATCTTTAATGAACAGCGTTCCCTGATCAGCCTCGCGCAATTTATGGGTGAGTTCCATGCCTTCACCGGATACGGCTGCGCAATCGATCATGACAAACGGCTTGCCCGAGCGCGCGCTGCTGCCATGAATGGCGCGGGCCAGCCATTCCTTGCCGGTGCCGCGTTCGCCTTCGATCCACACCGGCATTTTCGACGATGCAGCCTGCCGCGCGATGGCCAGCGCGGTCTTGAGCGCCGGGCTCTCGCCGATAATGTCCTCGAAATGCACCTGCCCGTCCACCTTGCGCTCGAGCTTGGCGATATAACGGCCCATACGCTGCAGTTGCAGCAAATTGCGCAGCGACAGGCGCAGCCGCGTGAGCATCACCGGCTTGCTTAGGAAATCGTCGACGCCAGCCTCCACCATACGCTGCGCGGTTTCTTCATCGCCATAAGGAATAAGCGCCATCACCAGCACCTGCGGCCGCGAGGCCTTTACGGTGCGTATCAAATCGGCATCGGTCTGTTTGACCTGCACGAAATCGAGCAGCAACAGATCGCAACCCGGCTGTTTTTCGGTGTACATCCATCGTATCGCCTCATCTATGCTGTTTGCCGTGAAGGTAATATAGCCCAGCTTATCTTTGATGGCCTGTTCGGTTGTCCTCAGTTGAGATGGCTCATCGCTAGCAATTAAGATTGTTTCCATAGTCCCACCTTCGTACATAGGATTGCGAGATAACACCTATAGATTGTATATTTTATATATTTAATCAACTTTTAGTTTTTGTACAGCGCTATTTTTTGGTTAAACTTTGTGTTAATATGTCATTCTGAATCACGTGGTAAGGCAAGCTATGCTTCATTTTGCGCGCACATCGCGGATATTTTTTCTGGTTGGCATCTGGATCATGACATCCGGGTTCCATCTTCCCTGTTTTATCATCTGCAGTGAAGAAACCGACATTCAGAACCAGTACACCGAGCAACGCGACAAGTGCCGCGAATACGCGCAGCTCAAAGTCGACACCAACCTGCACAGCGATGTGGAAGGTTCGGATCAAAGCCGCAAGGCGCAGCTCATCTCGCTGTTTTCCGAATGCATGGGCAAGAACGGCTGGGTGGTGCCCAGCGGTCATGACGACAAGGAAGGCGCACCGGTAAACACCGCAGCGCCCGTATCACCCACCACCCCCATGGGCCAGGCCGCTGCACCCACTGCATTTGGTCAGACGCCCACGCCCTTGCCACCGCCGCCCACACCGGCTGAAGTCTCTGCCGAAACCCAGGCATTCCTCAAGCGCTCCAGTGAATGTGCTTTTGCGCGGCAGAACGCATCCACCTCCGCCAATGCAGAGGCCCGCGCGCATGCATGCGACATAGAATGCGCCGAGCGCCTGCGTTCCGCACCCGAAACGCCGCGGCCTGCCGCCTGCCTGCCCGCCAATAAATCCAGCGGCAGCGAAAATCACGATTAAGCGTTACGTGCGATACGTTGATGTATTTTTTGCGGGAAGTCCCTTTGGTGCCGTGTCCGCCAGCAACATTGGCTGTTCCGGCATAACAGGATTATAACCGGCGTGGAATTTTTCTGCCAAATGCGCCATATTACTCACAGACGACGGCACATCGATGGCGCTTAGCGGCATCTCGGACTGCGGCGGTTTTGCCTGTTCTTTTTTCTGCGCCGCCTGATTTTTTTCTCTGTGCAGCCTGATCTGCGCGCTATCGAATTTCACCAGATCCTTCCTGTCCGGAGCTGGCAGCACCTGCATTGTTCCCGATGAGCGGCCCAAAAGAATATTTTTTCTCTGTTCAATAATGCGGTCTTGTGCTGGCATGCCCATATATCCAAAACCATAACTGGCATAGCCGCCATTTTTTCCCACCGTTACCACACTCTTTCCCGTCGCCATATCGGTCACATTCACACCGGAAATGTTTTTTCTATAAGCAGTATCGCGCGGAAAACTGGGGTCGATAATATGAGCGGTATCAAGCGATACAACCCACAGATGATGATCCGCCCGGGGTTTGCCTTCATCACTATAGTAACCGCTGGCAACGCAATTGCTGATACCGGCCTGAGTGGCCAGCATGCTGAATAAAGCGCCGCGATGGCGACAATTAGTTTCGCCATGGGCAAATTGATCAAGGCTGGCGGGAAAATCGCTATTACTGCGCTGCCAATCATCGTGATCCAGATATTTCCCCTGCAATGATTTAAGCGTCACGAGCATTTGTTTTTCAAGCTCTCCATTGCCAACATGGCGTGCATATTGCAATGTGTCTTCTGCCGCCACACGCGGATTATATGGGCCGATGGCCTTTTCAAGGATGCCCATTAATTCCGAAACTTTTAATTCTTCAATTTCGCTCGCCGATAAATGCGCATATTGATTATAGGCGTATTTTTTCCGAAGCGCATCTGCTTCAATCAGCGCTGTTCTGACAGGTTCTTTATTACGTGGTATCAAAAAATCCGGCTTAGGATTAGTATCCCAGTACACATTACCGTCAGCAATTTTTTTACCGCTCACCATAAACACAATGGATGGCCATTGTCCCCCTAGAGATTCGCCAATCTGAGTAAATAATTGTGTAAGATCGAAAGGTTGCGGCATAGCATTAAAATAATGGTTGATTTATGATATTATATCATTCTTATGTTACCTTTTTATGACATTACTAATAATAATTAGCATTATAAATTAACACGTTAGTACGAAACCATGACCAAACACCCCCTCACCTGCACCCGCCGCATCGAGTTCGACGCCGCGCATCGCGTCATGGAGCACGAGAGCAAATGCAAACACCTGCACGGCCACCGCTATGCCGTGGAGGCAACGTTCGCCGCAAGTAAACTGGATAAACTCGGCCGTGTGGTGGATTTCGGCGTGATTAAAAATGTGCTTGGAAAATGGATCGACGACAACTGGGACCACACCACCATTTTATTCGATAAGGATAAGGCGCTGGGCAAAGTCATCGCTGATAAAACCGGCCAGAAAATTTTTTACCTGCCCGCCAATCCTACGGCGGAAAAGATGGCGGAGTATTTGCTGCACGAAATCTGCCCGAAATTATTCAAGCGTCACGCCATCGCCTGCACGCATATCCGGTTATACGAAACACCCAACTGTTATGCGGAGGCGAGTTTTTAACCGTCATCCCGGCGAAGGCCGGGATCCCTACCAATACTCCACGCAAATGGCAACGCATGGATTCCGGCCTTCGCCGGAATGACTATTTGAAAAATTGCCAATTCTTTTTAAATTTTTTCCACCAGCGCCTTCTTTGCAAACGCCGCAAGCGCTTTTCCCACTCAGACTTCCGCGTTTTGCGTACATCATCGAAATGCAGCTGATGATGGCACGCCTTGCACAGCGAAATAAGTTTGCTGTCGTCAAGACCCGCCATTACTTCATATCCATAACTGCGGTGATGCACCACTTCCGCATCGCGTCTGCACACACGGCACAAAAACCTATCGCGCAAAAATATTTCCTTGGAAATTTGCTGCCACAGCGGCGAGGCGTAATAACTCGCGGACATTTCATGCCCCGGCGTCACGTTGCCAAGCCACAGCGCATCAATGATGGTTTCGCTATCAATGGGCCAGCCCAGTTCGCGCCGAATCATCGCCTGTTTTTCCGCCTCAGCGCGAAACGGCTCACGCATGGCGGCGAATAATTCTTGTCTTGTCATTCCGTGCCCGACATCGTACCTATGCGATGGAGGAATTGACACGGAATCCAGCATCTGCGGCAGCAGCGAAAAAGACCCATTGTGCCGCAGACGCGGCACACGAGATTCCGGCTTTCGCCGGAATGACGGGCATTATCAAGGATACAACTTCTCCACTTTCCAGCCATCACCCTCGCGCGTAAACAACTCGCGCTCATGCAGACGGAAATGCCCCTGCTGCCAGAATTCGATTGCGTGCGGCACCACCCGCCAACCCGACCAATATGGCGGCCGCGGCACCTCGCGGCCAAGGAATTTTGCGGTATTGACCGCCACGGCTTTGACCAGATCGCCTGTACTCGCAATCACCCGCGATTGTTTCGATGCCCACGCGCCAATCTGGCTATCGCGCGCGCGCGTGGCAAAATACGCATCGGCCTCTGCGTCAGTAACGGGCTCAACCATGCCTTCCACCCGCACCTGCTTGCCCAGCTTCTGCCAGTAAAAACATAAGCTCGCGTGCGGATTTTCTTTGAGGTCGCAGCTTTTGTGGCTTTCCAGATTGGTATAAAAAACGAATCCGCGATCATCCGCATTTTTGAGCAGCACCATACGCGCCGATGGTTTGCCATTTTTATCCGCCGTCGCCAGCGTCATGGCCGTGGGCTCTTTGATGGATTTTTCAGCCTTCGCTTCGACAAGCCAAACGGTGAATTTAGCAATCGGATCACTCACAACTCAATCACCCGCACGTCATCGCCAACTTTCACCTGCAAATGTTTGGCAGCTTCGGCATCGAGCGTAATGCCATCGACATCGGGGCTCACTTTCGTCAGTGCCGCGCGGAAATTCGCCACTTCGCCTGCGCTCACCATATACATTTTATCACCCGTCACCGGCTTGATAGCGGTCACTGGCAGCTTCTTGCTTTTACGCACCGTGTGGATGCGCGCGCGCTCGGCCTGCATGGTCGGCCCGCCATCGAACACATCGATATAGCCCTGATAGCGAAAACCCTCCGCCTCCAGCATCTGCATGGCCGGCAGCGACGCCTTGAGCGGCACGCCAATCACATCCTGCGCACGCTTATCGAGCAGGTTCACGTAAATCGGATATTTGGGCATAAGATCGCTGATGAACTGCGTACCTTGCGTAGCCGCGATAAAATCGGCCTTCTTGAAATCCATGTGAAAAAAATGCTGCGCGAGATTTTTATAAAAGGGCGAATCGCTATGCTCGTCCTGCACGCCTCGAATTTCGGAAATCACCGTGTCGGAGAAAAATTCTGAGAATTCCGCGATCATCAGATAGCGTGAACGCGAGAGAAATCTGCCGATACCATCACGCCGGTATGCGCTTTGCAAAAAGAGCGAACCGATTTCAGTGGCGCCGGTGTAATCGTTCACCATGTGCAGTACGCGCTGCAGCGAATACACGTCCAGATTCTGCGCCGCCTGCACGATGGTAGAAAGTTTATAGGAATAAAACGGACGTTTGAGCCCCACATGCGCCACAATGCCACATGTGCCCACGAGTTTTTTGGTTTCCGTATCTTCGAGCGCAAACAGGAAACGCTCATCGCCTTTATTTTCAGCCTTGCCGGAAAAACTCCCAACCGCAAAGGCAATCTTGCGCTCCAGCACATCTGCATCCGGCGGCAGCGACGTCATGCCGATCCCTGCCTCTTTGGCAAGGCCCAGAATTTCCGGGTGGTCTTTCATCGTCACCGGGCGGATGAGCATCATATGTTATCCTTCTTGTCATCCCCGCGAAGGCGGGGATCCATGCTTGACCGCTTACGAGGAGAATTGGTATGGATTCCCGCCTTCGCGGGAATGACAATTATTATTTAGCAGACGCCAGATAATTTTCTATCGCCTTTTCTAATCGCGCCAAACCCAACTTCATTTCTTTTTCGGTTATCGTCAGCGGCGGCACGAAGCGCAGCACATTCGGCCCGGCCTGCAGCACCAGCACGCCGTTTTTGCGCGCAACTTCCGCGATATCGCCCGCTTTGTCTTTCCACTGTGGCTTTAATTCCGCGCCGATAATAAGCCCACGCCCGCGCACCTCGGCGAACATGCCGAATTTTTTGTTGATAGTATTCAGGCCACTGACTAACTGCTTGCCACGCGACGCTATATTTCTTTGTAAGTTAGCTGACTGCAATTTTTTTAAGACCTCGCGAGCAACCGCGCAGGCCAGAGGATTGCCACCGAAGGTGGAACCGTGCGAACCAAACTGGAAGGTATTTTCTGCTTTTTCTCCGGTGAGCATCGCGCCGATCGGCATGCCGCCTCCCAAAGCCTTAGCCATGGTGACGATGTCGGGCACAACGCCTTCGGCGAAATGCGAAAATAATTTTCCCGTGCGGCCCATGCCAGCCTGCACGTCATCGATGATGAGCAACGCGCCGACCTTGTCGCACAGCGTACGGATATGCTTAAGGTATCCGGGCTTTACCGGCGTGATGCCACCCTCACCCTGAATCACTTCGATCATCACCGCACAGGTATTGTCATTCACCATGTTTGCGATGGCATCGAAATCATTGAACGCGCAATATTTGAATCCACCCGGCAGCGGCTCGAAACCGTGCTGGTATTTGGGTTGTGCAGTGGCGGTGACGGTTGCGATCGTGCGGCCATGGAACGAGCCGGTGAAGGTGATGATCTCGCGTTGCTCCGGTGTTTTTCCCTTGTCGGCCGCGTATTTGCGTGCAAGTTTGATCGCCGCTTCGTTCGCTTCGCCGCCAGAGTTTGTAAAGAAAATGCGCTTGGCGAATTTCGAGGCTTTGACCAGTTCTTCGGCCAGCATCACCGGTGGTTCGGTGAAGAAAATATTGCTGGTGTGCCAGAGTTTTTTGGCCTGCGTGGTAAGTGCCTTGAGCAGCACATCGCTGTGATGCCCCAGCGCGCACACGGCGATGCCTGCGCCAAAATCGACATGGTCGTTACCATCCAAATCCCACACGATCGAGCCCTTACCGCGATCCATAATGGTTTCGCGCGGCTTGTATGCGGCGGTGTAATATTTACGGCCGATATCAAGCAGCTTTTTGGTTTGTGCTTTAACAGGTTTTCTGGCAGATGTTTTTTTCATTTTTTCCTCTTTTGTCATCCCGCGCTTGTCGCGGTATCCGGACTTTGGATTAGCCGGACCCCGCAATGAATGGGGGGTGACAGCTTAATTGAACAACCTCGCGAAATTCTTCTTAGAACGCTTTTTCCAGTGTGCGCGGTGATAGGCGTCCGAGGCAATCAGCGGCAATACGCTCGTCGCTTCGGCGAATACCATTTGCTCAAAAGCCGTGTCCACCTTGCCCCAGCTGGAGGCTTCTTTGAGTGTGCTGGAACTGCAAGCGCCGTCGCGCACGTCAGCCACCGTGATCTGCACAGCATATTTATGCATTTCGGCATCGACGCCCAGAATCTCTGCGCACACCACCGTGTCCTGCACAAAATTTTTCGGCACGCCGCCGCCGACCATCAGCAGGCCAGACGTTCCGGCTTTGATTTTGATGTCGGTGAGTTCGCGGAAATCGGCGATGGAATCGATGGTGAGATACGGTTTTTTCTTTTTCATGCGCTCGACCTGATGCACGACAAGGCCAAAGCCCGCCGAGGAATCGGTGAATGCCGGGCAGAAAATCGGCACGCCGTTTTTATAGGCAGTTTCGATGAGCGAATTTTTCTTCTTGGAATTTTTGGTGAGCCACTTGCCCATTTCATGAATAAATTCGCGCGAAGAATATGGGCGCGGCTCGAGGCTGTCGGCGATGACTTTAATCGTGTGGTCGCACGCCTGGAGCTGTTCTTCATCGATATAGGTATCGTAAATACGGTCGATGTAATTATCACGCAGCGTGGTGTCGTCCATGAACTGCGAGCCCTGATAATGCTTGAAACCCAGCGCTTCGAAGAAATCCATATCGACGATGGAAGCACCGGTGGCGACGATGGCATCGGCCATATTATTTTTCACGAGGTCCACATAAAGCTGCATGCAACCGCCGGCGCTGGTTGAGCCCGCGAGGGTTAAGAACACCGAGCATTTTTTGTCGGCGAGCATCATGTTGTAAATCTCGGCGGCCTTGGCAAGGTCGCGCGAGGTGAAGGACATGTGTTTCATCTGGTCGATGATCGGCCGTGCATCGAACGACGTGATGTCGATATGCTCAATTTCTTTGGTGAGCAGGTTGTGTTTGGTGGATGGTTTTTTAGCGGTGGTTTTCATTGTTACGACTTTTCTAGTTAGCGGTTACGGTCTCGGGTTTGTCTATCTTTTATATCGTGCAGCCGGCCCATGATATCATTAAGATCCCGGGTGGCTTTAATCTCTTCAACAAGTTTACGTACAGTCGTATCCTTACGGTTTAAATTCACGGCAGTCTTGTGATCCTTCGGATGAGCCTGGCATTTTTCTTCCACATCAACAATTAATTCTGCCCTATCAATGCTACCTAAACCCAGCCCTTCAAACGTTTCATCCTCATTAATATCTACTGTATTCTTGCCCGTAGCCTTCGCGACCGCCTGTTTTACAACAGTTCTGATTCTGCAGCGTTCTATATCTTCAGCTGTGGTTTTCTCCGCATTTGCAATAATCTGATCAACAAACTGCCCTATCGTGGTTACACCGTTTACTATCGTCACCTCGTCCAAATTGATTAGCACCGCATATTTATCTTCGAGTTTCATCGTCAATTCAGCTATTGTAAGGCTATCCATATTATAATCACCCGCAAACTCAGACTCGTCGATGGCGCTATGGAACTCTTTGCTTTTTCTCTGTGCCATCATTTGCAAGACGTCATTCAGGACCTCATCTCTATCTAACAGCTCCATAGACACCCCTTAAATGCACACGAGCAACCGCCCCACTCTCTAAAACCACAGGAATAGCGCTGAATTAATTGACTCCCGTCATGCTGAGAATCGGCTTATCGGCCACTTCCACGGTGGTATCGGAATAAAAACCGTTGAAGTTGGTGCGCATGGTGGCACCGTATGCGCCGAGCTGGCCGATTTCGATCCAGTCACCCTCTTTGATATCAGCAGGCAACGTGAATGGGCCTTGCATGGCGTCGAGCGAGTCACAGGTCGGGCCGAAGAAACAGAATTCGTCCATCTCCGCCGACAATGTTTTGCCCGGGCGCACGGCCTTGACGGGGAAATTAAATCCCGGCGTGCCAGCGTCAAACAGGCTGCCGTAAACGCCATCGTTGAGATAGAGCGCATTGCCTTTGCGCAGCTCCACGCGAGCCACAACAGAGCCACCTTCGGCCACCAATGCACGTCCCGGTTCGCAGAGCAACTTGCATTGCCATAGCGCCGGGAAGGCTTTGAGCGCCTTCTTGATGGCCTTCATATAATGGCCGAGCGGCGGCGGCGTCATATTCGGATAAAGCGACGGGAAACCGCCACCGATATCGAGAATATCGAGCTTTACATCCGCCTGCGACAGCAATTCATCGACACGATGGATGGCCGCGAAATACGCCGCCGGGTCCATGCACTGCGAGCCGACATGGAAGCATACGCCGAGCTTGCGGCTGGCCGCACGCGTGGCAACCAGCAGATCGGTGGCGTGTTCGTGCTTGATGCCGAATTTGCCGGTTAAGCTATACACCGCGCATTCATTGGGAATGGCGAGGCGCACGTATAAATTCAAATCATCGGCATTACCCGTGACTTCGAGGATTTTGGTGAGTTCATCATGCGTATCGAGCGAGAAATCACGCACGCCGTAATCGAAATATGCGGCATGAATGGCCTCGCGGCTTTTGACCGGATGCATGAAATACATCTGCGCATAAGGCGCGTGATCGGCCACCAGCTTGATCTCCGCCAGCGACGCCACATCGAAATGCGTGAGCCCTGCACGGCCTAAATAACCCAGCACCTTGGGGTCGGGATTGGTTTTTACTGCATACATCACATCGCCGGGAAAAGCTTTGAGGAAGCGCTTGGCGATAGACGTAATCGTCGCCGGGCGCAGGCAATGCACCGGCATTTCCGGGCGCATATCATGCACCATGTCATCGACGGAACGATAGGTGCGAACGCGCGAAAGATCGTCAGCAAGTGGGAGTACGGGCGTTTTTACGGGGGTGGTGTGGCCCTCTAATTTAAGATTGGCCAGTTGAAGGCTGGGGGCTCGGCCGGGAGGCTCGGAGATCTTGTTTTTCATTGATTAAAATCCATTCGTTAGTTGTTAAAACTACGGCTCGCGGACCAAAAAGGTCACGAACCGGTTATTAAAGCCTTGTTTACGAACAATAACCATAAACACCCTATCGGTTGTTAACGAAGTGATTCCCTATAACAGAATCAATAGCATAATAAAGTAAAAATTTCGTAATTATAAAGTGTTTTTTTTAGAGAAAATACGATTGCGCCCCGGGTGTGATGAAAAAAGCATAGATAGAAGACGGCAACACAACATCACGGCCTACCGACGGAAGCGGTTTCTTTTTCCTCTGAAAGACCAAGCGCAGCCAGCGGCAACCTGGCGCCCACCTTCACAGGAATTTTGGTATCCCCCACCATGAAGGTCACCTGCTTGGTTCTTTGTTCATCATGCTCATCCTGTTTTCTTCCGAACACGCGGATATCGCCTTCGGCGGGAATAAGAACAGCCACGCCTTCTTCAATAGCCAACCCTACCTTATTTTGCCCTAGCGCAAGCGCTTCTTCAACGCGAAGGGTTTGCCGAAGAACCATCTCTTCTTCTCCGTTCACCATCCTTTTGACCTTTTTGCCGTCCACATGCGTATCGATAACAATAGGCGTAAACCCAAACCCCTGCTTATCACGAGCCATTTCATAGATCATCTGACCTGACATAGCATGTGCACCCGCGGAAGTTCCCCCAATGATAAAATTGGGATCCGTATTAAAACGATTCTTCATAACTGCAAACATAGGAGTTCCTGCCAAGCGTTTTACCAGCCGTTCCTGATCGCCTCCACCCATGAAGACTCCTGCCGTTCATAATCTGCGGCAACGGCACTTTTTCTTCGTCAATTCTCCCCGCCGTCAGGACCACTGCAGATGCCTCGCGCTTGGTCTGATCTTCATCAACCACCACCACCACACGC
>Ga0206845_1149_pt1 | contig 18615 bp, 13 predicted proteins | sample Alteio_BWOrgCont_19_FD_152887 | JGI IMG/M metagenome (GOLD analysis project Ga0206845, IMG submission 152887) | Enriched cells from forest soil in Barre Woods Harvard Forest LTER site, Petersham, Massachusetts, United States -... | ecosystem: Environmental > Terrestrial > Soil > Temperate forest >...
ATGACCAATAAGAATTTGATATCATCCATAGAACAGGTCGACTATTTATCAACCAACGAAATGGATTTTTTATTTTACCTGCAAGCTCATGGCGTAATTGATATGCAGTTTTTAGAGCAGTTTGCGTTGATTTTGAATAATATGAGATCAGTATACCGCATGCTAATTTATCAAACACTACGTTGATATTGTGCGGATTATGTTCGAGCACTTCGATCACAAATTTTTTATATTCCTCATTGCTGCCTCCTAACAAGCTCATGTCATCGGTAATATCTGAAGCTACAATAATATCAGGATATGATGCCTTACGCGATTGCACCTGTTTCAAATAATCCTTATAGTCCTTATATAAAAACAATGAAAGACGCGCCTGCGGGAATGAGCTGCTCAAGTAATTGAGAAACTGTTGTCCCATCCGCTCTACACGTATATAGAGCCTAGCAAATTCACGTCGTAATTCATCATCAGAACTATTATCATAATGCTGCGTCGATCGAGCATTAACAATAAGCTTATCAAGAATTGATTGAAACGGTTTCGATTGATTGCTCACACGAGAAAACGGCTCTCCCAGCAATTCGCAGATATCGGTGTATATGTTATATTGCGGATCGATCAGATGAATATCAATATAACGCTGAGGATGCTTCTGCAGTATTTTAGTAAGAATTATTAAATCCTGAAACATACCACCCGACCCGAAGCTTACATACTGCCATGGACGACCCTTAATATGTTGTACATGATCATCGACCATGCGCGTTACGTACGTCTCTAATCCTTGTCGCAAATGCGGACTCTCTGATCTACTGAGACAACAGAAAAATGATGTGCACTCTCCGATTAAACAGATCGGTGAACGCTGTTCATAATCATTGATCAATCTTTTTTGAGATTCAATGAAACTTTCAACAGAACAATCTTTTGCCAGCTTACGACATTCTTCATCAAATTCTCCCCCCACACGGCGCATGTCCTCAAGAACGTCACCAGCACAGGAAATTAATGAACGAGGATGATACAGTGGATTGCTGAACATAGCCATATTAACCAATACCATACTCATGCCAATAAACAATCGCTTCATAATCCCCCTTATATAAATGCACATCATTATTGATTATATCGACACTTTTCAATTTATCAACAGATCGAAACGATATATTGTAAAAATTTCAATATGAATTATAAAAGAGCTATTAGCGCTTTTGATGATAGTATCTGCAGCTCATGTTGCAGACTTAAACCCGGCACCCTTGATGCACTCGGCACATACCATGATACCTTTGAACATGCTTTTTATCACACCTTGCCGTCGCGGACGGCAACACCTAATGCTTCAAGTTGAGCACGCAGCTCATCAGAACGCTTCCAGTCACGTTGTTTGCGTGCTTCAGTCCGTTCATCAAGCAGCTGCTGAATTTCAGGAGTCATTGCAACCGTCTTTTCAGGAAGCGGTTGCAATGATAATCCAAGAATACTGTGGAGCAACATTTTTACCGTTTGTTGGAGTACGGGATGTGCGCGGATGGCATCAGCATGTTCAAAAATAAAGCCGCACATTCCTTGCACATTTACATCATCGTAAAGATTGGCAATCATTCTATGAATAAATTCGCGCTCTGCTGGTTGAAGATTTTCGAGATAGTCATCAATCTGTACAATCTCTTGCGTCGCTGCAACTGCTCCTACACCACAGAGAGCAATGAGTCGTTGATAACTTTTACGTGCTCCGGCAATATCATCCCATGAAAAATCAAGCGGTTTCCGATAGTGGTGAATCAAGTAATAATAGCGAAGCACTTCCGGTTCACACCGTTCAAACGCCTGTCGCAAGGTAACAAAATTACCCAACGATTTTGACATTTTTTCCTGCTGCACCCGTACAAATGCGTTGTGCATCCATATCTTTACAAACGGAGCTCCATACAACGCTTCGCTTTGAGCCCGTTCATTTTCGTGATGCGGAAACATGAGATCCATTCCGCCACCATGCAAATCGAGATGTGCACCACCATACGTATGCGCGAGCACAGAACATTCAATATGCCAACCGGGACGTCCCCATCCCCATTTTGTTTGCCAGAATTCACCTTCCGGCTCAGCTTTCCACAGAGCAAAATCGAGCGGATCTTCTTTTTCATCGTTACATTCAACACGAGCACCTGCACGAAGATCACCAATATTTTGATGAGACAATGCACCATATGAGGCGTATGAGGATACGCGATAGTAAACACTGCCATTGGCAACATATGCATGGCCTGAATCAACCAACTGCTCAACGGCGGTAATAATTTCCGGAATGTGGTCGGTAACGCGCGGTTCAAAAGACGGAGAAATACAACCAAGACGTATTACATCTTCTTGGAACCGTTTGGCGTAATATGTTGCAACATCGTTATAACGAAATTGATCTCCATACTGATCACGCGCGCGATTCAGCAATTTATCATCGATATCGGTAATATTACGAATATATTTTACCTGATATCCTTGTGAACGTAATAAACGATACACCACATCAAAGGTTACATAACAGCGACCATGACCAATATGCGCGTCATCATATGGTGTAACCCCACATACGTACATATGAATATTTCGATCATTATAGGGAATAAAAAGTTCTTGTGAACGACATAATGTTGAAGTAAAAGATAGCTTATTTATCATAGTTCTTATATCTCATGCTTAAAAATGTTACAGCTCCCTCCTGGTCAATTTCATCAGAAATAGTATCATAAAAGGGCTGAGCCGGTAAGGTCAACAGCAATCTCCTGGGAGCTAAAAATGGATAAACGGACATTTCGATCATCTAAAAATGCCATCTCTATGGCCTTGATAACTGCCATCTTCTTTCATGGCTTCGCCTGCGGAGATGCAGAAGAATCTATTGATCTTATGACTCCTGCAGAATATCAAGCATCACTTCAAGAACCATATCAAGAACCACCTTCACCGCCGGCTCAAGAAACTATTCCTCCGCGTGGAACAGCGCGCATTAGGGAAGTGCATATTGAGGGGAATATCACGATTCCAAAACTTACTTTGTTAGCAAAAAGTCCTTATCGACCGGGAAGCTTTTTTGATGCAACAAAAACACGCGGCTTTATTAATAATCTCTACAATATGGGTTACTTTAAAAAGATTAAAGTCGAGTTAGAGGTTATTGATCCCAATACTGTCGATGTTTATATCATCGTCGCTGAAAAGCAGCCAATTCGAGCTATTCGTTTTGCGGGAAACTCTGTATTCAGTACCACTGCTCTTGAGAAAAAACTCGATCTTTCAAAAACTTCAATGCTCGATGAAAGTGATTTTTCCATCATCGGGGCACGCATTAAAAAAATATATGCAGAAAAAGATTACCATAACGTCACCATAGAAGGAGCGTTCGTTCCTTCGCAAGAATATGAGGGTGTTGATGTTCTTCTGACCATTACTGAAGGAGAACCTACCTCTGTTCGCCACGTATTTTTTGAAGGCAATACCGTTTTCAGCACGAAGCAGCTTAAAATAAAGCTTTTCACGCGAGAAGGATGGCTTTTTGGATTTCTTAATAAAGCGGGTAGCTTCCAACCAGATGCTCTCGAGTACGATCGTCACGTTATTGAAACACACTATCATAATCATGGTTATTTAACGGCACATGTGACCGATATTATCATCACCCCGATATCAGGAACACCGGATGTTGATGTAACCTTTAAAATTATTGAGGGTGATCGCTTTACGGTAAGTGAGGTGAAAGCACCCGAAAACCAAATTCTTTCTGAAGAAGAGCAGCTGGTGGTTATCCCTATTAAGCCGGGACAAATTTACTCAAAAGAGCTCATTCGTCAAACGATGGAGATGTTACGCCTCGTGTGGGGAGAATATGGTTATATCGATGCTGAAGTATCGCCATCGGTTATTCCCGATATGCAGAAAAAAACAGCTGCTTTAACATTCTATACCACGCTTAATAATAAATTACGCTTAAACAGAATAACGCTCATTGGAAATTCTAAAACAAACGATAATGTTATTCGTCGACAGGTCCTTATCGATGAAGGCGAGCTCATAACAACACGAAAACTTGAAATGTCGAAAGCCCGTATCCAAAGCTTGGGATACTTCGAACCTAAAAATGGCGTTAATTGGCAAATCGTTCGTCTCGATGACAACACTGCCGATCTCGAGCTCTTACTTGACGAGGTCAGTACGGGCCAAGGATCATTAAATATAGGATTTAATGGTCTTACTTCCGATAAATCATCACCGACAGATTCATTTCGTGTCAGCGGGGTTCTCCAAAATAGCAACTGGTTCGGTCGCGGTATTCAGGGAAGTCTCAGTGCAGGTTATTCAAAACAAGATCAAAGCGTTGACCTTGTTATTGCAAATCCATGGCTTTTCGATAAACCACTGTACGGAAGCGTTAACTTCTTCCATCGCCGTTCACGGTATGATGATTTCCGCCTTGCACTTAATGCACCCGCAGAGCTCACTACCGCCGGATTTGGCAAAATGGGATTTACCGTGTCGCAACTCACCAATGTCACGACGCTCGGAGAACTCGGCTTTGAAAGTATCTGCTTCCAAGAACTGAAAACTGCTGACCCAGTACTGGTTCCTTTAATCAACCGTAAATTTCAATCGGGTAATGTTGTCAGTATCGGCGTCTCGCTCATGCAAGATCTCAGAAATCACCCAACCCATCCAACCGGTGGCGTCTTTTGGAACTCCAGTTTAAAAATTGGTATCCCTTATGGAGATGCATGTGCTTCCTTAGGGCTTTGTCAATCTAAGGGAACCGATTTTGGATTTGTACGATTAACACTTGATACACAATGGTACGCCTCATTAATCGAAGAGTATAGCCTTGTGTTTAGACTGCGTGGCTTTGCAGGATTTGTGCAGCAAATCGGCAATCATGCAATTCCGTATCGCGAATTGTATCATATTGGAGGACAAGCAACAGTACGCGGATTTAATTTTGGTCAAATTAGCCCGATGCTCGATGGGAGTTCATTAGGAGCAACGAAAGCTTTTGTCATTAATACGGAACTTTTATTTCCGGTCACCGCAAATGGGTCGATCCGTGGGGTACTATTCTATGACGGTGGAGCAGGATGGGACACTCCCGATAAACAGCTTATTCCTGAATGGCGGCTCCGCAATAACCGTTTTAACTACCGCCATGCCATTGGATTTGGCGTTCGCCTGACACAACCAACCCCCTTGAGTATCGATATTGGATTTAAGCTCGATCGCAACAAACGGCTTGGCGAAACCCTCAGTGAAGTCGCTTTCAGTATGACCCGCGATTTTTAATGCATGATTTTCGAGAGGCCTATAGCAAAAATGCGCTGACAAGCGAATAATTTTTGGTATAATGATTATTATAACAAAAACGTATTTCGCAAGGTTATTCATACACAATGAAGAAAATTTTTATTCTTATCGCCCTCGGCATATCACCACTGAGTGGCAATGACCTGTCATGGCTTCAGATTGGTGGAGAGGTATTGAGTAATGACCTTCGTGCGATAACGCCATTAACAGCTTCGGATACATCAACTAAAAAACCAGAAACAACACCAACATTCACTGATCTTGATGCCCGTAAAGAATGGTTTCGCTTGCTACACAACCATACCCCATTAGTACAAAAAACAACCTTACATACTAACATATCACTTGAGTCGATACGTAAATTACAAATTCTCAGCGATCCCAGTGGAAATTCCCTACTCAATGTTATCCCAACAAAAACAATCTTTGGCCAAGCTGATACCGCACGACGTTTATCCGCACCGCAAACCGATATACCAAAAATTAAATCCATACAAAATGTGATATCTTTTTTCACAACGAGACAAGATATACGCGTGCTCATCGAAAGAGACCTCGATCGTATTAAACAAGGCCAAGAAGTATTGATACGGGCATTTAAAGAGCGTTCCGGTAGCGAAGCTCAATCATACTTAAATGCCTATATGGGCATAACATCACCACATCACAAAAGCAGCAAAACCTCGCTTTTATTCACTCGATTATATAATAATGACATAGTATTAACGGCATTTAGAATCACTTTGAATACAAGCCTAGATCTATGCTCGATATGGTGTTTGAATCAAGGAACAAAACAAAAGTTAGGAAAAGCCGATTTTGACGAGGATGATATTACGACGATCATGAAGGCTGTCTATCAGTCTCAAAGAAGAGGTTACTTACAGGTACTTATTTCAAATACACTAATATATTGCTTGACTCTTGTTAGTCGCTGGATGAATAAAGAGATAGTTCAGTCTCAAAAGCAGTATTTTGAATCACTAGCCAAAGAAGTAATGTCAGCACAGGAATTAGTACAACGAATAAAAAACTTGCAAAAAACACTTGCAACGACAGAGGCATTACCTTCAAAGATTTGCACCATTAAGAGTGCCTTTACCAATGATTCTCCTTCTTTTAAGAAATTGATGGAAATTTTTGATACAACAACATTTCATCCCAATACTCGGTTGCCATGGCGTCAAGCAGATATTCTTGTAGCGTATGCGTTGATTCAAGAGCATAAAGAAGATTTTGTTCAAGCTTTCAAAGCGATCGGTCAACTTGATACCTATGTAGCAGTAAGCAAACTTATCAAGCCGGACAATTCTTCAGCAGACCAGTCTCTTACTGAGAAAAATAATCAACCATTTTGCCTCGTACAATTGAAAAAGAGTCACACTCCGTACATTGCATTGGAAACGTTCAGACATCCACTCCTCAAAAACGGTCATACCGTAGAAAATAACATCACCTTAGGAGAGAATTCGCCGACTACCGTTGTTTTTTCAGGACCAAACGGGACAGGAAAAACAGTCGCTCTCAAAGCGATCGCGCTCAACGCTGTTTTGGCAGGGCTCGGTATCGCTGCTGCAGGAAAAGCGGTCATGACGCCCATTACTCATCTTAATACATACCTCCGGATTGGCGATAATCTTGATAAAAACGCTTCTACATTCATGGCAGAAAAAACTACTTTGCAAAAACTTGTTACTGAAACCCAAAATACTTCTCGCAGTACTTTAACCATTATCGATGAACCGGTAAAAGGAACCGTCGAAAAAACGGGTGGTAACATTGTCGCCCAAAGTATTGAAAAGATGACGCAGAACCAGCATCTCTTACTCACGGCGACACATTTTAAAGCGCCGACAGAACTTGCTCAGAAAAATCCACAACAAATCGCCAATGTATACCTTGACACAACTCACACTGATCGTGATGAAAGCGATAGTATTACTTTTACAAGGACATATAAAATCAAAGCAGGCCAACATCCTTGGTGGTTCACCGATGAAGTTCTCCGCGAAGCATTTGTTGATTGGCTCAGCCAACAGCAATAAACTATCGCATTGCTGTATCACCTTATGATACACTCCTTTCAAAAGGGGGTTATGCGATGATCAATCGAATGGTATGGTATTGTTCACGGACCACGGTATTTATTACCTTCCAAATGATATTATTGTTTCTCGCTGTGCATCGTGAACAGGTTTTTACCAGCACGTTGTATGCACTGCAAAAATATGAAGCACATCGCCAACAGATACAGCAGCGGCTCTTGACCGTTCAACAACGATTGCATCATATAAAAAGTCATACGACTCTTCAGTCATCTGCGCGCGCAATGAAATTAGTACCACTCCCTCTTTCTTCTGTTCGATCACTATATGAAACAGATCGCTCTTAAGTATCGCTTAAGTATACTTTTTCTCGCGCTCACGCTTCTTTATGGCGGCATTATCATTCGGTTGTATTTAATACAAATTACTTACTCATCATTTTTTCAATCACTGGGCGACCAACAATATCTGATGAACGTGATAAAAACCCCTCATCGAGCACTCATTTATGATCGCCATTGCATACCACTTGCACGTAATAAGTTTTTTACCAGCGCATTTATTATACCACTACGGCTACGGCAGAAAGATGCTCTCATCTCTTTTCTCACGACACATTTTCCCGAAGCAGCGCAACGATTAAAAGAACACCCAAAAGCACCATTTTTATACATCCGTCGTCGCATTTCAGAACAGGAAGAGCGTATGCTCCGCTCATCAGAACTGGTGGATATACTTTTTCTTGAAGAACCAGGGCGGTGGTATCCACAAGAATCTGCCGCTCCTCTCGTTGGGCTTACTACCATTGATAATGAAGGGTCAGCAGGCATCGAACTGTTGTATAACGAACAGCTTCGTGGGGTTGCAAGCCTCGTAACACTCAAACGTGATGCACGACAAGGTCACCATTTTTATTTTGAACGCCATTTGACCAAAGCTGGTCAAGAGGGCACTCCTGTTACTTTAACCATTGATAGCACCTTGCAGTTTCTCACGCATGAAGCAGTAAAAAGTTCGGTAGAAACATGGAACGCCACTGAAGGAATGGCGATTACTATTGATCCTGCAACAGGAGACATTCTCGCTATGGTATCATACCCCTGCTGCGATCCGAACGACACACGCCATCTTATCCTTGAACATCTTAACAATAGAGTGGTTACGGAAACCTATGAATTTGGCTCAGTGATGAAAGTATTCCTTGCACTTGCAGCGCTTGCAGAAGAAGTGGTTACGCTTGATACACCGTTTAATTGTTACAATACCAAACATATCGTATTAGGAGGCATGAAACTTTCAACATGGCACGAACATGGAATACTTCCGTTTACTGAAGTTATCGCCAAATCAAATAATATTGGAACGGCACAAGTAGCACTTCTTTTACAAGAAAACTTGTATCATCACTATAAGCGATGTGGTTTTGGTGAAAAAAGAGGAAACTTTATGGGAGAACAGGCAGGACATATCACGGCACCAAAAACATGGTCATCACAATCACTTGCGTCTTTATCCTATGGTTATGAAATACGAGCAACACTCCTTCAACTTGCATGCGCATTGTGCATGATTGCACGAAAGGGTATACACGTTACTCCTCGTCTTATTATGACCGACACGCCGCAACCAGATCATCATGTATATTCACCTGATGTTATCGAAAAACTTGAAAAAATTCTTACCCATACGGTTGAAGAGGGAACTGCATTTCGTGCCCGTATCCCGGGTTGTCATATCATGGGAAAAACAGGAAGCGCTAACTTACTGGTTGACGGATCATATGACCCCCATAAAAGTATTTTCACCTTTGCAGGAATTATTACCCACAATACATACCAAAGAGTTATTGTTGTATGTATCAAAGAGCCGCAACAACATGGTATCTTTTCTTCTCAAGTCGCAGTGCCACTCTTTAAAAAGATAGCAGAAGCTACCCTCATTCACGAAGGAATAATACCTTCATTTGAAAGGACCGCATGAAACATGAAATAAGTATACCAGCTGATATACCCCCCGAACATCACGGGCGATTTGAGCAAAACTATCGCACGCTTACCCACAACACCAATCATCTCTTTATATTTACGGGAGACCATAAAATTGAACATTTAAATGAAGACTTTCAAGGTGACACAATACCGCCTGAAGTAGCGCGTCCTGATCACCTTTTCAATATTGCGCAACATGGATCAGTAGGGGGATTCGCAACACAGCTTGGCCTCATTTCACGATATGGAAACGATTATTCTCAAATACCGTATATTGCAAAGCTCAATTCAAAAACAAATATCATTCCACGAGAAGCACAAGATCCTTTAAGTTCACCACTGTGCACTGTTGATGATGTTCTGAGAGTACAATCAAATTCACAACTCACCATATGTGGTATTGGTTATACTGTATACCTTGGCAGCACCTTTGAATCAAAAATGCTTACGGGTGCTGCGCAAGCAGTTCTCCAAGCACATCGCGCAGGCCTTGTCGCCTTACTCTGGATCTACCCACGCGGAAAATATGTTCCTCATGAACAAGATCTTCGTTTACTCGCGGGAGCTGCCGGTGTTGCAGCAGCCTTGGGAGCAGACTTTGTGAAATTACCACTACCTCACGCAACAACCGCTCTTAAAGATGGCGCTCTTAAGCCCCTCATTCAAGCAGCAGGGAATACTAAAATTATCGCTTCGGGCGGCGCTCGACAACCGACCCTCCATTTTCTTGAGTGGGTTTCACATTTGATGCATGAAGGAATTGCAGGAATAGCAGTCGGTCGAAATATTTACCAACATGACCTCAACACTGCATGTTCACTCACCGATGCTGTATCAGCACTTATTTATCATGATGCAGACCTTGCATCAGCCCAATCTTACCTTCGAACACCACGAAATAGCATACTATAAATCTATAACGTGACGATGCTGAGAAGATTTCTAAAAAATAAGTACGGCACTTTGATGAATATTCAAAGTACCGTACTTATTTTATTAACAATGCTCTTGCGAGCGTATTAGTTGTTTACCGTCTATTTTAACTCGCTGTATTCGACCGTATACTCTATGGTGGCGGTCAGAGAAGGCGCTTCTCTTCTTTCCCGCTCAACCGCAGCTTGCTTATATGCAAGATAGTTCTTTACCGCGTATACGGTACCGCCTACTGCTGCTGCAGTAACCGTCATAACAACCGCTGCCTTGACATGATCATTCACATTTTTCAATTGTGGAACTCTACCTAGAACAGCATCATACACTCCTGCAAGGTTTTGTTCACCGCGGCAGAAGAGATATTGCGCACCAGTTGATGTTTTTTGATATGCGCTCGTAATAGCAGATTTTACTTGAGCACCAACTTTTTCAGCAGTTTCTTTTACTGAACCAGCACCTTTTTTCACTGCTTCTGACGTTGCTGCAGCACCTTGTTTGATTTTACCAGGAACTGCTGCTGCACCTTCTTTAACGCTTTCATAAGCATATTTCGTTTGAGCAACTACTGCTTCTTTTAAAGCATTTAATTTTTCACTAACAACCGTTAAAACCCCTGGTTCTACCACTACCTCTGGCTGAGCAATATGTGCTGCTAAATTATCAACTTTGTTTTTGAGCTCAACAAGATTTTCCTGATTTGCAACTACTAATTTATCGGTGTAATCGCGCACTTCTTTTAACTGCCCTTGTGTCACAGCATTGTGGGGAATTTGCTGCGCAATATTGTTAAGTTCTTGTTTAACCCACTTTTTAAATGCTTCTAAATTCTTCTGTGCTTGTTCAACTAAATTTTTAATTGCTTCTCCATTTTGCCCCTCAGGTGTTAATACAGTAACGGGACTGGTAGTCACAACTTGAATAAGAGGATCTCCTGGATTTTCCGTCGCATAAAGACTTCCGGATAAAATTCCCATTACAACTAGAGTGCATTGTTTCATTGTTTTGATATTTGTCATAGCATTCCTTAATTATTTAATAAGATTCTTATATTAACCCACCTCAACTTATTAGTTTACAAACAAACAAATAATAGTCAAGACAGACAACGTTCTGCGCTTTATTTTTTTGATAAAATTGTCATTCAACACAAGCGGAATTTTGCATCAACACACACTTGTCTTTTTGTCTCATTCAAGCCTAAGCTGCTTGTGCGGATCTCTGTATATGAATTAATCAAAGGAGCATATCGTGATGCACATGCGCACATACCATTTCTTTCTTTTTATCGCATTCATCATGAGTGGCGTGTTCACCTTACAAAGCGCGCACTCATATACCGACACGTCGTCCAGAACATTTATTGCGTTACATCCTCCTTATCATAACGTGAAAGCAACATCGGGAGGATGGCAGGATATTTTGGGCGCTGAAGAAAGCGGGCATTCTGCACTGCGCATTCTGGGCATCTATCAAACATCACGCGACCCATCCTGCATAGATAATTATTTTTTAATTGATTGTAAACATGAAATTCTCATCGCCGGCGATGATACTCCCTTTTACCAACCCAATACAAGTCTCTCTAACGCAACAACCACACGTGATGTACGTGCAGAATTTCTCAATCTTCCCGCAACATTCAGCGGCCGATTAAAATTATGTCCTACCACCAGACAGGTTGCGGTTATCGTCAGTTATCAATATGAGCTCGGTCATTTCTTCGAGCACAGCTGGTTTGATAATATGTGGTTTATTACTTCAATACCGTTCATTGACACAAAACAAGGACTAAACCCTTGCCAATTCGATATCAAAAATCCTGAACCAAATATACCCGGCTCACCAACCGATATTTTAAGTGCCCTCACACGACCAAATATCGATTTTGGTCGTATTATTACAGGAGAACATCACCGATTCAGCCCTTCGCATATAAGCCTCGGTTTTGGAACAACATGGACGACCAAGCATGATTTTCTCCTCATTTATCAATCAACCATGGATATTGCAACCTGCAGCAGAAATGATCCTACCTACATTTTTAGTCCTGTTATTGGTCCTAATGGGCACCTTGCCTGGTCAAATGAACTCGATGTTGAATTACCACTTCATCCACTCGATTCTTCATATCAATGTAAAGTTATGATCAATATGTTAAGTCAATATGTTTTTGCACGCTCTGAGATACGTACTTTTGATCTTAAGGGAAAACAGTGGAGTCGCTACCTTCCAATGCGCAATATTAAAACAGGCGATATCATTTCAGGAACCGAACTCTTAACACAAGAAGTACGCGTTCACCCAAGAAATTTTGTTAATCTCACCGGTGGTATATTGTTGGGAGCAGAAGGATTTAGTGTTGAAATGGGATATATGCTGTGGGTACACCGCGGCGAAACACTGCAATTTGTTAAACCATGCTGTGGTCCTTCAGGATTTCCTATTCATGACTACTACTTACCAGGATCAGCGATCGGTACATCCGCCAGCACCACAACAATTTACCTGCAAGGTCCTGACGATTCCATCTTTACGCCACTCCACCAAAATGATATCAACATCAATTCAGGATCTGCAACCCAAGCATTTACTCAATCCGTATACTTTGAAATGTTATATCAGCACTGCAGTAACGTTTATACCGCGCTGGGATTATGGTGTGAAAACCCTGAACACAATGGCGCACCACGTCAATGGGGTCTATGGCTTACTGCAGGCGGTTCATTTTAAGAGCGTGCCGTATGCGTGAACATCATTACTCAAAAAATCGTTAATTTCTGGATTTTGTAATTCACCAAGCGTTGAGCAACAGATTGCTGCTGGATCACCCGATGCACTCAATGCGCCCACCCAATATTCATTTCCAGGATATGCATTGCCATCCCACGCATAACAGGCTACTAATAGTTTTCCCGCATCAATACCATTCAACGAAGCAGCAGGATTTCTTTTCGAAAAATAAATGACAATCTTATTTCTATTGAAGGTAAATAAGCCTTTGTCGCGCACACCATTGCAATCGCTCACCCCATTAAACCAGCTAAAGTTAATGTCACTAATATACGTCAATGTATGCTCTTTCAGTACCTGTGCAAACACTTCAACCAAGAGTTTATTTTGTGAAGTATGAATTGCCCAGACGCCTGTTCCCAATCCCACAGCATGAACATATGCTTTCTTACCCGCCCGTTTGGCTCGTTCATTCGCATCGCAGAGAAATGGTTCGACAACCGCGCGCATACGGCGCTGATATACTACGGTATCTAAATATCGATCTGAAACAATTTTAAGATATCTTCCCGAGGTATCTTTTTGCGCTTCTTCAAAGGTAGGAAAGGTAATGTTGTAAAAATTTTCCCACATGCCTAATGAATCCGGTACATTGTTATTATGCAATCCATAACCATGATCAAGCGTATTTTGCGATTGAGTAATGACCATATGGCGCCATTCCATTAATCCCGCTTTCTCAAAACGCCCACCAACAAGACCTATATATATTCCCTCTTGTGCAAATGTTCCCTGATCTCCAATCTTTCCTTTGTTGGATCGGTCACCATCATTGATAAAAAAAGTAGGAACTGAAACGCCTAATAACGCAGCAATTGCCATCTCATCATATGAAAGATAATCGCTCAAAATAAAAGGAGCTTTTTCTTGGCTCGTTCCAATGAGCTCAAACGCTTGATATGCAATACCACGAGTTTTTCCATCGCGCAACAGATAATCATCTAAGGGATTCATAAACATCAAGGGGCGCTTTTTCACAAGCCGCTCAATAAAACTTTCAGTTGTCATTGTTTTATATAAAGCCTTTTCGATCGCAGTTCCGTGCGATTTTTTATACGCCAGAAATTCATCAATCAGCTTATAAACCGCTTGATGAACAAGAAGATATGTTCCGTTGGCATGTTCAACAATCCGTTGTTGCTTTTGAACATCCTTACCGGCAATAACAGCAATCCTATTTGACACCGTAGGAAACCTAACGCGCCGTTCGAACTCAGCCGATCTATTAAGTAACGCTTGAAAGGCTGTATCAGAGATGAGAATATCACCATCTTGGATACGCTGAACGTTCTCATTTGTTGTACGAGCATCAGGATTCACCACCTGTTCTAATTGATAAGACAGGGATAACATTTCTTGAGCACCAAAAAGGACCGCTAACATCGATGATTCAAACCACAATCCACAGGTCGCTAGCAAAAGCGCCACTACACCATACGATAATTTATTCATCGTTCACTCAAATCACCCATAATTGAAAATCTATATACTTATCCTACATTGTATAAATTACAAATAATACATTTCTACAATATCAAGAAAAAGTATATCATCAACCGCACCATTCTTAAAGATGGCAGGAATATTAAAGAAAAGCATTGCCCTGATCACGATACTCATGGTAGACATAAAAATATAAACTCCCCTCATGCTGAGGCTCTATGCGATGTACTATTTTATACTATTCGCTTTTCTCGTAAGCCTTACTCTTCGCGGGAATTTGCTCATACTTGACCAACAACTATCAATAATGGCATCATCACCCGCTCAATCACCATCAACATTGAAACCATACAAAGAAGAATGTAGCCACAAACCACGCTTTAAAAGAAATCTGGGCGGAATATGCTTTTTTAATGCTACAACAGAGATCTTGCATAGAATATATTGCAATGAAGCATTTCGTAAAACACTTTTAACGGTACCTTCTACAGCAATGGATAATGACAGTATTTTTAGACGGATAACAATACAAATGCTTCAGGATTATGAAAATCAACAAATCAATGATATTCAGTTTGCTGAAAATTACGATATTTATGCTGCAACCGTTGCAAGTCTTAATATTAAAAGATTTAATATTTGTGAAAACAAAGGAGGATTTCCTTCAATTATTTTACCAGATATTCTTAATAGATTAACGGGAAAATCAAAAGATCACATTAATATTACCAATGTTAACAACACCTCAGATTTTCCGATACGAATCATTACACTTCTCGGCAGTAGAGATTCCAGCGCCTTGTATAAACAATCAAAATCGTTCACTACTATGCTCGAAGAGGACCTTTTCGAATTTACCGTATCAAATGATTACGACAGATGGCGAATCGAGCCATTTGACTGGCCTCCCTTACTGTTAATCTCTTTTGATGGTTTTAAAATGATGATGACGTTCAACGCGTACGAAAAGAATAAACAACAACCTTATAAACCATTCACTTTTCCTGAAATATTCGATATCACAAAATGCTTTCTCGATTTATCTTATCTACCCGCCAAACAATACCCAAAATTGAATCCTGTATATTATCGTCTTTGCGCAATAATTATGCAGAGTCCCCAGCATGCCTCTTCAATTATACGACACAATACTCATTGGTATTGGAGCTCTGATGAATATATCGCCCAGTATTCTGATACATTTATCATTGATATAAATAGGAAACTCCAAGAAAATGCCCCAAAAGGAAATGTTCTATTTTTTAGAAAAGGTGGCGATCTTAAATTGCTATCTGATGATCAACAAGCAATAGTTACTATACGCCCTCAAGAAGCGCGCTTCTCCTTTCCGGCCTTACCAGCAACCTTCCTCTATGAACGAGTAGATTAACCAGGCATTATTGGTCAAAGAAAGTATTGCTCTGTTCACGATCCCCATGGTAGACACAAAAATATATAAACTCTCATCAAGCCGAGACTCTGTACAATGTACTATGTTATACTATTCGCTTTTCTCGTAGGCATTCCCCTTAATGCCAATTTATTCATGCTGGACCAGCAATTATCGATAATGACATCAGCGCTATCCGATTCATTGCCATCAACGTTGAAAAAATGTGGTCGCAAAATCCGGTTTAAACAGAATATAATAGGAGAAGGAATCTGTTTTTTTAATACTGCTATAGACCTTCTCCATGCCATATACTGCAGCGAATCATTTCGTAAAGCAATGCTATCAGTATCGCCCCCCGCGAAAAATGCTGATACGGTTGTAAGACAAAAAACCCAAGAAATACTTGAAGATTATGATGCAGACATCAGTGATATCGAGTTTGCTCAAAAATATGACGCTTACGTAAAAACTATAAAAGCCCTGAATCTGATTGATCTTGATACCTGTGGCACATCAGGCGGCAGCACCCACCAGACATTGACCACTATGATCAATGTATTAACCGGAAAAACAGACGATTATACGATGATTAAAACAGTACAAGATCTTCATGATCAAACACGTACATTCGGCGCAATCACGCTTTCATCGGAATATACAATAAAAACAGATGCTGATAAAGAAAAGCAACAAAAAGAACTTGGCACCGAGCTGGAAAAATATCTCTTTGGATTCGCTTATCGATTTGGCGACAACCTGTGGCAATCACCTAACATCACGTGGCCTCAATTCCTTATTTTTACTTTAAGCCAAAAAGATCGCCTGCACTTTCAATCGTATCTCACACAAAATAATTGGTACGAATATAATCATTTTAGCTTCCCTGAAACCTTGGATATTGCACATTGCTTGCCAACTACTGATTCAAATAAACTCAAAACGCCTCTGAATTATCGATTATACGCCTTAGCAACTTATACCAAGGGTGCCAAAGGCAGCGGCCATGTAGCATCAATGCTTCATCATGAATCGCAGTGGTATTTTTGCTCAGATGAACTCATTATTAACATTAACGAGCCGATTCGCTCATTCCCTCCCACTGGATATGCAATCATAGGACGAAGCTCACCTATTAAAAGACTTATTATTAACAAAGATGGAAGCGCTGCAATCCAATCAGCAAACCTTTATGACTATGAAAATTCAGGTAATATCTACGCTATTGCTGACGTATTAATTTATCAACGCGTTGATTCCTAACGGCAACATCTTAATGGCACAGCCTTGAATACAGAATTTTTCTTTTTCAGTAAGAATTACTCATATCGTACGGAATTGAGTACAGATGGACCCTCGCCAATCACTCCCTCTTGTCGCGATATTATTTATTCTTATCTCAACCATTCCCTGTACTATACTGATCAGATGAAACACACACTATCAATTTTTCCTTAAGAGTACCCTATGGAACATTCTTACTCACTCTATACCATGATATTTTCAACCATGATTGCATCAACCGCCTTTTCTTCTCAACAAGATAAAAAGCGCAATGCATGTAACACAGCAAGTCACTTTACTATCAACAAGCCGGAGCTTTCAAAACTATTTCAGGATATATGTCAATTCCCTCAAGTATTGCACAACATCATTTTTGAGATGCTTTCCCTGCAATTTTCTCCTACTACAACAGTCAAAACAGCTCATGATGGTACAAATAGAATCTGCTCTCTTACGCTACTCGGCGATAGACAATTTGCTGTGCTGGGCAGACGCACCATTGAAATATGGAATATAAGCCCCCTAAAATTGCTCAGAACCGTGACACATTACACCGAAGCCCGCGATGTGGGATTGACTGCGCTCTCTCACAATATGCTCATTACGTATTCAAGCCATAAAAACCGTCATCTCATCCTACATGATCTTGCTCAGAACTCTTCCACAAAAATCTCATCTCCTCTGGCCATCACAACATTAATAGCATTACCTCTCAATCGAATAGCTTTCTGCATAAGGTCTCAAATGGTGATTAAAGTGTGCAGTGTGAGACAAGAACGCCAGTCGCCATTCTCATCAACCTCCACTCAAGAAATTCAACAACTTACAGGTCATACTGCACCTGTACGGACGCTTACTGCACTATCGAAGAGTCGCCTTGCTTCCGGATCTCAAAACGCAACAATCAAGATATGGAATACCATAAAGGGCAGGTGTCTCAGAACGCTTACCGGACATTCAGAGTGTATCATGGCATGCGTTGCATTATCGAATGATAAACTGGCAGCGTGTGATTCTTTTATGTCAATTAAAATATGGAACATTTCTGACGGAACATGCGTGAAGACAATTCCTGCTCCCACACTTCCTGCCCAAAGTGACTGCGGCCTCCTTAAACACATTATTGCTTATGATAAACATCTTCTCGCAGCATATGGAAAACAAATAAAAATATGGTACCCAAAAACCGGAGAATGCGTACTAACACAGACAATCGCAACCGATCCTAACATGTCAATACATAAACACCAACGCGTTATCGGCCGCGGCGATCAACTGATTGTCGCCAATGATACTGGAGACATATCGGTGTACAGCATTTCATGAGCTTTTACGGAAACCTTAAAAATATATCGCTCAGAAAAGAGAGAGGGACGCTGACAGCAGCGTCCCTCTCTTG
>Ga0206845_1150_pt1 | contig 18443 bp, 18 predicted proteins | sample Alteio_BWOrgCont_19_FD_152887 | JGI IMG/M metagenome (GOLD analysis project Ga0206845, IMG submission 152887) | Enriched cells from forest soil in Barre Woods Harvard Forest LTER site, Petersham, Massachusetts, United States -... | ecosystem: Environmental > Terrestrial > Soil > Temperate forest >...
TGTATCGACCGGTGACCGGGGTGGCTACTGGCAGACTTTGCCCCGACGCGGTGAAATTTAAGCGCGCTGCGGTGGCGCCATTCGGGGCAATCACGGTGCCGACGATGGTGCCGGGTGTGGTCTGAGTATTTGCAACGAGTTCTATCGATTGACCCGCCGTCGCCTCGAATGCCAGAAGCTGCGGACTCGCACTCGGTGTTGCAAATGTCACCGGCGCAGCGCCCACCGTCGTAAAGATAGGCGCGGCGATTGGAGCCGAGGAGAGAACCAAGTCGGTCGCGCTCGTGGCCGATCCGCTTGGGGTCGTCACGGTGATCGGTGCAGACATTGCGGAAAACGTACTTGTGCTCTGAGTTCCGGCACCAAAGGTTGGAACAACGAAGGTAAGGGACGTTGGGGTCGCAGAGATGATTGTCGCGGCCGTTTGATTGACCGCAACCTGATTGTCCGCGAGGACCGGTTGAAAGCCACTTCCGGTGAGGGTCACGGTGCCGCCGGTCACAGCGACCGGCGGCGTGAACGAAGCAATCGTCGGTGCGCCAACGGTGTTGGTGACAGTAAATGTTCCGGGACTCGACACGGTGGTCGTGCCGGTGTTAACCGTAATGGGACCGTTGGTGGCACCCGTCGGAACCAATACAACGAGCTCGGTATTAGTGGCGGACATCACCGTTGCCGCGATGCCGTTAAAGTCTACGGTGTTGGATCCAGGGGTGGTCGAGAAACCGGAACCATAGATCGTCACCGTGCTGCCAACGGAGCCTTGTGGCGAGGAGAGACTCGCGACCTGTAATGTGGCGGCGGGACTCGACGTGACGGAGGTGAGATTGCCGGCGGCGTCGTACGTATAGTTTTCGACGATATTCAACGCTGGCACGTTCGCCTGCACGAGGCGCCCGAGCGCGTCGTAACCGTAGGTGACCGCACCCGAGATACTGGCGACCATGGTGGTGGCGGTCGCGGTATTCGAGACGGGACTGGATGTGCTATTGGAGTCCGTGGCATAAACTTGATATTGATACACCGTAGCTGCGGTTAATCCGGCGTCGTAGAAGCTGGTTCCGCTCGACACGCTGCCGACCTGCGTATAGCTTGAGCACCCGCTTCCTTGGCAACGCTGAATGATGTACGCCGTGATCGTCGCACCGCTGTCGCTCGAAGCTGTCCAGGTGAGGTTTGTCTGCGTGCTCGATGCACTCACTGCCGCAAGCGCGCCGGGTGCAGTTGGCGGCGAAGCTAGGGCAGTTGCACTCGCCAGTAAAACGATCGCTGCGAATGTGCCGAGAAAAATGTTCGCGCGCGGTGTCATACTTGGCTCCGTCTCTTCGAACTGCGTTTGTAAACGAGTTTTATGGCGTCAAGACTCATTGCGGGCCGCGGCCGACTTTCCACAGTTGGCAGCGCACTCTTATGTGTGTGGTTGGTCGCGCCTGCGCTGGCCGACGCCCCTCTCGGGCTGCCGACACAGCCTGACGCTAAGGCAACACTGGGGCTCGTTGAGCTCGGACGGCGGATATTTATGGACCGGCGCTTCAGCGTCGACGGGACTATCAGCTGTGCGACGTGCCACATCCCCGAACGGCAGTTCACCGATGGACGCGCGACGGCTCGTGGACTTGGCGGCAGAGAACTCACGCGAAAGACTCCGAGCCTATTGAATGTGCGCTATCAGACGAGTTTATTCTGGGATGGCCGGGCGAAGGATCTCGAAACGCAGGTGCGCGCACCGCTGTTGGGGCCTGCTGAACATGCCTTGATCGACGAACGCGCCGTGGGTCAAATTGCCCGCCAGGATGAGTCCTACGCGACGGCATTTGCGCGCCTCCTGCACGTCCCTAAGGCCGGATTGTCGCTGCGAGAAATCAGTCTTGCGCTCGTGGCGTTCGAAAAAACCCTGGTCGCAGGAAATTCGCCGTTCGATCGGTACCTATATGGCCACGATCCGCAAGCCATGTCGGCAGCGGCGGTGCGCGGCCTGGCGCTTTTTCGGGGAAGAGCGCGCTGCGAATCCTGCCACCGCATGGGGGAGAACTCAGCGCTATTTACGGATGGGGAATTCCATCCGTCGCCGATCCCGATACCGACTCCTGTGCTGGCGCAGTTAGGCGTACTGACAGAAAAAGTTGCGAATCTGCGAAAATGGGGTGATATCGATGGCTTGAACGCGCTCGTGGCAACCGATCGCGACATTGCCGCGCTTGGCCGCTTCGTGGTGACGTTGGCGCCGAAGGATATTGGTTCCTTCAAAACGCCCTCGCTTCGCGATGTCGCTTCATCGGGCCCGTACATGCACGATGGCAGTATTGCGGGACTTGCGCAGGCGATTGAATTCGAGCTTTACAGCCGAACGGAGCAAAATTATCCACTGGTGCTCACCGAAGATGAGCGGGCGGATTTGCTGCAGTTTTTGGAAGCGCTGACTTCGCGGTGAATTGCGGAGCGGGTAAACGAAAATCTCGGCGGGTGATCTAAACACCCTCGCGCGAGCAAGTACCACGCTGGCGAAACATCCCCTTCCACCCGGAACTCCCTTTCATGTCCTTGGCGGCTAAGATCCTATTGGTGTGCACAACTTCCGGTGCGCACTCGTATAGCTCGGAGGCGATCATACGAAAGCGATTTATTTCTGGCAAGCGAATCGCGCGCCGGATTTTTATCAGAAAGAAGTCAACTTTGTTACAGCGACGTTCGTTGCGAGAAACCCTCACAGGTCAACAAATGTTTTGGACTGCCCGTTGGCGCTGGATGGCTCAAGAGTTTCAAGGGCTGCGCATAGGTGCTACAGCGCTCAGGGAAAAGAGCATCTCGCTCGTCACGATTTGGACGGTGCCCTTCCCTCTATAAGCGAGTAGCCACACGATTCGCCCCCGACGCCGTGGATTGTTCTGATCGAGCGGCTCCAACCTTTAGCAGGCGCTCCAGTCTCTTGCCTGTTCGATTAATGTTCGATCTCGTCTTCGGGTCCGTGGCGAGTGCGTTCGGGAGTCTTGTCGTTTTCGGGGAGTGTGGAATAGTCGCGGTTCGCATCAGGAATCGCCCGCAGAGTTTGTTGTCGACCCTTCAGCCACCGTTCCGCTGCAGCTTGCTGTTTGGCCTCGAGATCCTTGAATGGTACCTGGTCGACTGCAAGTCCGCTCGTTCTCTCGGCTGATTGCCTATTTTGCCATTGTTGGACGACTAGGTCGGCGACCAACGGTGAATCGACTTTTGTGTCGCGCTCGAGATAATCGTGGGCGAGTTCTTTGGGCCTGGCGCGAGACAGCGTTTCCGCGAAGCGTTGGCGCACGGTCTCGTCGGTGGCGCTTGCAGCGCGACCGCCGAAATCGTCGCGTGCGTAGAACAGAGTGGCGTTGTCCCGGTGACGTGACAGCGCCACGTAGGCGGTGTGGCGATCGAAGTGGGTGCTGGCGAGTACGTAGCTGCGATCCACCGTGGTGCCTTGGGCTTTGTGGACGGTTGCCGCGTAGCCGTAGTCCAAATGTTTGTAGAATTTGGTGTCGACGTGGACTCTGGTCGCGGAGCCGTCGAGCTTGACGGAGAGGACGCCGAATTCGATGCCTTCGACGATGCCTAAGGAGCCGTTCTTTACCCCAAAGTCGCGTTCGTTTCTCAAGAAACGAATGCGGTCGTTGATGGCGAAGAGTTTCTTGCCGTTCTCGGTGGTAATGGTTTGGCTTACCCCCAGTTCGCCAGTTTGGTCTCGCAGGGTGCGGATGTCGTGGTTCAGGGCTTTGACGTCGTCGCGGGTGAAGGCCATGACAAGCTGTGAGGCCTGGGGATTTTGTTTGTGGTCGTGGGCCCACCGGGCGATGAGTGCCTTGCGGGCGTCGTCGCGGGTTTCGACGCCGATGATGTTGCTATGTTTGTCGTAGGCGTTGAGGGCTTCGGTGGTTTTGCCGGAGCTTAGGTCTTGGGTGGCGGTACGTTGCCAGTCGAGTTTTTGTCGGCGTACTTCGGTCAAGTTCGAGACGCCATGCGTTGAGGTGATGCCGCGAAATGCCGCGCCGGCTTCGATGGCTTGCAGTTGTTCGGTATCGCCGACCAGCAGGACTTTGGTGTGGGCTTTTTCTGCGACCCTTAAGACATGTTCGATCTGGCGGGTGCCGAGCATGCCGGCTTCGTCGATGACGAGGATGTCGCGTTTCGTGAGCGGGTCGTGTCCGTCGTTCCAAGCCAGTTCGTAGCTGGCGAGCGTGCGGGACTTGATGCCGGCGGACTGCTGCAGGTTGTCGACGGCGATGCCGGCTAGGGCTGCACCTTTGACGGTGTAACCTTCCTTTTCCCAGATCTCGCGAAGAGCGCGAAGTGTCGTGCTCTTGCCGGAGCCGGCGACGCCGGCCAGGGATTTCAAATCACCCTTCTCCGTGATGTCGATGGCGGCGCGTTGTTGCTCTAGGCTTAGGTCATGTTTCTCAAGGATGCGGGTGCGGAGTTTGGTGTCGACGCCGTGGTTCGCGCGATTCGCTAAGGTGTCGGACTTTTCGAGTAGGCTGCGCTCGAGGTTGAACATCTCGCGTGTCGTAAATCTCTTGCGGCCTAGGTCGTCGGTGCCCAATGCAACAAGTTCGGGGGAGGTGGTGACTTTGAGGTAGGCGGTTTGGAACTGTGCGGCGTCCTGGGTGCGCGTATTTAAGAACCTGGCGATGTCTTGGTGCGAGAAGGTGGCGTTTGAGTGGCTCAGGGCCTTGAGGGCGATCGTGGGGTCTTCGATTATAGATAAGCCGTTGGCGCCCATGATGCGTTCTTGCTCGGCGACGCGGTCTCTCAAGAAACCCGGGAGGTCGGGGGTGTGCTGGCGTTCCTTGCCGACGCCGATCTTCACGCCCGGGGTGAGTCCCAAACTTTGCTCGCGGTAGGAGCGGTGATCGATGCGGACACCGAGGCCGGCTTCGATCAGGTGTTCGTTGGTGACTTCAGCCCAGCCGCGGCGCCAGTTGAGCAGCTGTTGGGTGGTATTCCAGCTGCGATTCTTCGCTCCAAATCCTTCGGGGGTCAGATCACGCGTGCTCAGCAGGATGTGGGAATGGGGGTTGTGCGGATTGTCGCGGTGGACATTGAAGTCGGCGATCATGCCCCTGGAGATAAATTCGCGCTTGACGAAGTCGCGTAAGAGAGCGACTTGCTCTTTGTCTTCAAGCTCGATGGGCAACCCTACTTCGATCTCGCGGGCGACCTGGGCGTCCTTGCGTTTCTCGGCAGCCTCGACGGTGTTCCATAGCGTGTGTCGGTCGAACACCCAGGCGGGGGCGTCTTTGGGGGCGAGGATTTCGGAATGCTCGACGCCTTGCTTGTGGGTGTAGTCGTGGGTGATGCCCGTGGATTCTTCGTAGAGCTTAGAGCCTGAGCGGTAGGCCGCGCCGGCGATCACGCTTTGGCCTTCAGCGCGTTTCACCATTTTGGCGTGGAAGTGGTAGATGGCCAAGTGATCAATCCGTGAATATCTTCCAACATCCGGCAATCTAGCCGGCCAGAATCCCGAAAGGTTCTCGAGCGAAGTCTCCCGCCTCCGCACACGTCGCGAAGCGACGTATAAGTGCGCTTAACTCCGACTCTTCTGCCTTTTACTCCCGATCCAGAGCGCGGTGCAAGTCCAAAACTGCGGCGTTCGCGCTGTAATGCGAGCACGAGGGATAGTCAGCGTGGGGAACTGCCAGTCTGCGTAGACCTTGATCAGGTCAGCACCGTGGCCGATCTGTTCGCGCGCCGGGCCTCCTATACTCCGCTCACCATCTGCGCACCGGTGGGAAAACCCACAAGATCGGGGGAGATCCAAACAGCTCTTATTGACCGACGGCCGCGATGCCGCGGGTGGCAACCCGCATGCGAGGTCCGACGACAAGACCGTTGTTGATGGCGTCGCGCAACGCGATGTCTGAGTAGCCAGATCCTTCGTTTTCAACATCGCGCACCGTCGTAAAACCTGCCTCCAGGGTTGCCCGTGCGTCGGCCGCGCCTTCAAGCGCCCGATAGGCTTCGGACTTGGTCAGAAGATTCAGCGCGTAACCATCCGCGCCGGCGGGCAGGCGCGCCATGAGGTGCGTATGGCAGTCGATGAGCCCGGGAAGCAGAGTCACGTCGCCGAGATCCAAAAGCCGCGCGGATGAGGGCGCGCCCTTCAAGACTTCCGCGGCGCTGCCCACCGTCTTGATTCGCTCGCGGCGAATCCAGACTGCCGCATTGTTGATATAGGAGCCACGGCGAACGTCCAGAACTCGCGCGGCGCGGAGGATTATCTCGCGCTCGGGTTGCGCCGCACGTTCCTGGGCCGGCAGCGCATTTGGCGAAATGACCAACAGGCCCAGGAGCGCCGCGCATCGGAGTAAAGATTTCGAAGGGCACTGGGTTCGCATGTCATCGTTTTCGCTCATAGGAATACTTGAAGACTTGGTCGCCATGGTTGGCAAAAAGGTTGTAGCTCCATGACAATATCTTCCTTCTTGCTATGGAAAGCCCGCGGGCATAGGGCGGGGGCTGGCGGTATGCTGTCGTTAGGGCTGGCAGTGGACGGCGTTCGATAAGAGCGTTGATTGAGGGGCAGTCAACCGGACCTGCTTGAGTTTGTTTTGCCACGGAGGGACCCATGCCTAAGGTTAGCGAACGGGAACGCGTAGCGGCGCTGGAACTCAAACTAAAACAGTTGAAAGTTCAACAGCAGCGCAAGGAGGCGCGGGCGCGCACCGTGGAGGCGCGGCGCTCGCGCCGCGAAGACTTGCGGCGGAAGATTTTGGTGGGGGCGGTGGTTCTTGCGAAAGTGGACGATGGAAGTATAGAGGAGGAGTTGCTCAAAGCGTGGTTGCGGCCTGCGATTACAAAAGCAGAGGATCGCGCGCTCTTTGGGTTGTGAGCCCTGTCAAAGTTTGGCACTTGACAGCGGTCATTGGAGAATTTCAGTGGGTCCAGGTCGCGGGCGCGAGCCGGCGTTTGATCCAACCTGGTCGATCTTTCGAATGCTGTCGGTAGACCCTGCAGCACGAGGAGAGGAAATTGGGCTACGACTATCGGAGGCCTGTATCGAGCGCGCGCGGCGCGACGGAGCAAAAGTCGTCGGATTGCGCACCAGTCCTGTGATGACGTCGTGCTTCCGATGTATCTGCGCTTGGGCTTCGTGCACTCTCCAGACATTCAGGACAGAAATGGCCTGCCCTACGCGATCTATACTCTGGCTCTCTAGTCCTACAACCGCGAGGCCATTGTGGTCCGAGATGTCATTGAGGCCGGCACATTTTCTTGGGCGAGAATCCAGCGTCTGTACGATGCGGATGCGCTCGTGCATTGGCAGCGCTGCGAGGCCGAGGGCTTGCGATGTCCACAGGAAGTCTTTTGGCAGCTATTCCGAGATGGTGAAAACAACGAGGATTTTTTGGTGACCGTGCGGACGATCGACTGGGGAGGTGTTACCTGGGATCAGCGAGAGTTTTCGGGGGTAGCGCTGCGGCCTCTGCGGGTGGCTGAGGCGCGTGAGAATTCCTTGGATGAAGCTCGCGACATAGCTACTCGGTACGGAATCGTGGATAACCGAGAAGAGGTTATCAATCATTGGCGAAATGCAAAAACTTGGCTGGTGCCGCCGATTGTCGTCTCGGGGGATCTGGTCGGAGGCGGGACAGGATTCGAGCTGCTGGTGGGAAACACTCGTCTAGGGAATTTGCTGGGGCTTTTGGATCGCCAAGAGATCGCGGAGGCTCAGGCGCATTTGGTGTGGGTCGGAAGATGCGCGCAGAAGAAGTGAGTATTGGTCCACTTCCAAGCTGCTGAGAGGTCGCCCTCGATGCTGTTGGGCTGCGTTCTCCGCCCTACTTCTTCGGGCCCTGCGGATTGAGCGATTGGATGGCCGTTTTAGGAAACCAAGGGAGTCGCCTAACGGCAAGTAGCGGGCACTGGATCACACGAAATCATCGCCTTGAACCGGCCATTCGCGGCATGCGGTAATCGAAAGCTTATGATCCGCGCTTCACCACGCCGTGCCTTCAAATCCGTGTTACAAATCCGTCAACCGAATGCAACTCGCTTGATATTGAGCATATGTAGCGTCCTCATCCGTTCGTCAAACAAAACAATATTCATAGCTGGTGGGGATGGGCACGCATGAGGAACAGCACAATCTTACTCGCGCTCGCGGGGCTCACGATACTGCCAGCCCCTGAAGCCGACGCAGACACGGTTCCATCGGCAGTTTGTATGGTTTCCACTAGCTCGGATGCGTGCGGAAATGCGGCAGTGACGTCCGTATCGATCTCCGCGCCGCAAGCTAGCCGGGGCATCGGAGGTTCTGCGAGTTGGACGTTTTACTACGAGGTTACGGATCCGAACGCTGCATCTGTTAGTGCAACAGTACAATATCTACTCTACGCCGGCGCCGGGCGCGATTTCGTAAACTTGGTACCCGTTGGTCAGGCAAGTGCGGGCGCCGGCGCGACCATTGAAACCGCTGGCACTCCGGTCACCGACCACGTTTCAGCAAAAACGGGCGGAACAAAGACCTTTGACGTTAGCTTCACCTCGCCATCACCGCCCGCCCTGGGAGCCGACACCGCGGACGTCACACTCGCAACAAATACGCTCTACACGATCTCCCTGAGCGCGAGTTCTACAGCGTTTAACGGTGGGGCGAGCGCCGCAGCCGAGGCTGCTGTTCTCGTGAACACTTCTCTCTATCCGGGCGCCCAGGTGACTGTTAGTTCCGGCGTGCTCAATCAGATTGATGTGGGCGCAGTAACGCAGCTTCAACCGGTACCCCTGCCCGCTTCCGCGTGGCTGCTGATGAGCGCACTCGGCGGACTTTGCGTGCTCGGCAGCGGCCGACGTCCCGGGTGATGATCGGCCACTGCATGACTGCCGCGTGCGCGCCAATAAGGAAGTCAGGCAGCACATTGTGCTTCGTTCCTTGCGTTCTTCGATAGGAGAGGAAGACTTTGCCCGCGAGAAATAAGGCTTCTTTCGGGATTGCTTCAATATTGAGGGAGGCCTCTTCGATCACGGTATCGAGTTCTTCTATACGCGCGAAACCCATTGAAAGCTGGGAGTAGATGATCGGGTTGATTGCGAGCGTGTCGGTCGCCGCGGCCGCATCGAGTTGCTCTTGTGACCAGGCGGCCCACTCGGCGTCATTTTCAAGAACGTCGAGTAGGACATGGGTGTCGATGAGAACCATCTAGCCGCGAGTCAGCGCGAGAATCTCTTCCGTACTCATGCGTACCGTTGCGCGGCCGCGAAGCCTGGCGAATTTGCTCCTCCGAGGTCTTGCGTGGGCGTTTGCGGCTTCGAGTGCGATCTCTCCGGTTGGCAATCGTTCGAACGTGACGGGCTTGCCGGGTTTGAGGCCTAGATAGTCGCGCACTTTTTTCGGAACTGTGACTTGGCCTTTGCTGGTGAGGTTGGTTGCCATGGAAGTGTTACCTCTGCGATTCAGGTAATGCTTTATCGCATTTGGGCTTGTGAGTCTCTAGACGCCCTGCCCGGCTCGGGTTTCAGTCTCTCGTCCGGTGGCCGCGCAGCCGTTCCCCCGTTTCTCTCTCGTCTTGGAATCCCTTGCGAAGAAGGATTTATAGGTACTACAGGAGAGAATACAGGGAGACTGCGTAAGACATTGAATTCAAAAGTGGAAATGGGATTCTCGGGGAGAGATGCAACGCCTTCTGGGGAGTGATGCGACGGATTTACGAAAGTGATGCCACGCTTTTTCGCGAGAGTTGCGACAGGATGTGTCGAAACATGGATTTAAAACATTTGTTAAATCAAATACTTAAACTGAAAACGGGAGAGATGTAACACCCTGCCCTCGCCTCTTTGTAATTGGCTGTTTTCGGTGGGATTTCTAGCGAAACCGCTCGGAAATGAGAGCGCATAACGGGAGAGATGCAACGCTGTCGTCTCGTTCAGCGCTTCGCAGGACTCGTGGCTTTTGCTAAATGCGGTCGGGACGGGAGCAGCAAAATACCGGATGCGCCGATGTTGAATTTCGCGTCCGTGTAGACCGCGGAGACGCGCTTTAAGGAATCCAGGAAGAAGCGACGAAAGGTTCGGGGCTCGCGGTAGTTGTGGCCGAACTGATTCGAGAGTTGATCCCAGCTCACCATGCTGGGTTTGCTCAAATGAAACAGGCGATGCACGAGCCAAGCGTAGACATCCAAGTCCATCGGGCTCTTGCGCAGTTGCTTGATGGCGGAAGTCGCGAGGGGCGCGGAGCGCTCGAGGATGGAGTGGAACAGCACGCTCGATAGCATCAGCGATGAACCGTTGCCGATGCTGCGCCCTGCCCCTTTGCGATTCTTCGAGTGTTCGGGATCGTCCCACCAGAGTTTGGCTTCTTCGACGAACAGGGCCTGGCGCATGTGCAGGCCTTGACGCCCTGCCCCGTCGCGAATGTTTTCATCGATGCTTAACGTGCTGTGAATCAAGCGCAAAAGCTGATTGGCGTAGACGCTTCGAGATCCGCGGGCGCCGCGTGTGATCGGAACATCCAGGCGACGCAAGAAATCATGTACGGATTCGCCCAGGTAAATTTCCGGCGAGTTGGTGCGCACGGCTTCGGAGGTGCAGTAGATCGTGAGCAGTCGTGCGGGCACGCCGTAGGGCAAACCATATTCGGGACTCGTCGTGCCCAGGGTCAGTTCGAGCCAGCCGTTCTTGCGAGTGAATTTTGCCGCGTCCTTAGGGTCGGCGTGCGGAAAGGAACATTGAATGAGTGGCACGTATTGAAAGGAGATGCCCTCCGCCGCCGACACCGCGGTCAATTTTGCGCGATCGATGTTGGCTTGGGCGGCGGAAGGCAAAAGCGATTTGGGTGCGGCGCTCGCCGCCGCCGCGACGGGCAGTTTCTTCTCGGGATAAACAAATGTGCATTCGGGGAAGTCTGGGAAGCGATTGCGCAGTTGATCCAGAGGCCAGCCATACTGAAGCAATTGTTCGAGGATGGCGGCGCGCGTCATGCCTTGAGACGCGTACTTCTCGATGCGGCGGTCGACGAGGGGGGTTTTGGCCCCCGATGAATCGAGTTGCGGCGTTTCCGCCCTCACCTTCTAAAGCCTTCCGCGCGCATTTCTGGTAAATTCCGTCCGATATCCGTGGGACGCGTTCCCTTCGTGGAGTGAAGTGTGCCAGCGATCCGTGCCTTAGACAAGCTAGACGATATCTTGGCAAGTTCCGAGAACTTCCTGCAAAGAATGCACGAAAGGGGCAACGATCCCCACCAGAATAAGCAACTCAATCGTCTATTTTCTCCGTCGGAAGCGGCCGACATGGTCGGGCGCGATCGTACCACCCTTGCACGCGCGGAGGCGGAATTGGGAATGGAATCGCTGCAACGCAATCCAGCCAACAATCGGCGGCTTGGATACAGCCTGGGGCAGGTTCAGGCATTTCGCAAATTCTTTGGGACGTTGCCGCAGCGGGCGGACTCGGATCCGCCCATCACGATTGCCTGTCAGAACTTCAAAGGCGGCGTGGGCAAGTCGACCACGTGCGTGAATTTCGCCCACTACCTGGCGCTCAAAGGGTACCGCGTGTTGGTCGTGGACACCGATAGCCAGGCAACCACGACCTCGATGTTCGGTTACATGCCGGACGCTCAGGTCACGCAGGAGCAAACGCTGTTGCCGTATCTGGACAGCAGCGAGAGCTCGCTCGTCTACGCGGTGCGCAAAACCTACTGGCCGAACATCGATTTGATTCCATCGTGCCTGGCGCTGTACGAGGCGGAGATGGCGATCGCGGCGCACTTGGCGGCGGAGGACGATAGGGCGAAGCGGCTGGAATTCTTCTCGGAGCTCAAGTTCGGGATCGAGACAGTGTCGCAGCACTACGATGTTGTGCTGCTCGATTCGCCGCCGGCGCTGGGTTTGATCTCGATCAATGTGCTGCTGGCGGCGGATGCCTTGCTGGTGCCGACGGCGCCGCGCATGTATGACTTTACGAGCACGGTGCAGTTCTTTCGCATGGTGCGCAATTACATCAGCCAGATCGACACGACCAAGGAGTACCGCTGGATCTCGGTGCTGACCACGCTGTTCGATCAGCGGCTGGTGAGTCACAAACAGTTTTTCGAAGTGATGCAGGCTTGCTTTGGCGACGGCATTTTGCAGCATGTGTTCTTTCAATCATCGGAAATCATCAATTCGGCCGTTCAGTATTTGGGGTCATACGAGCAGCCCAAACCCAATCGCAAGGTGCTCGAGATGCTGGATGGCGTGTTCGGTGAGATCGAGCTACGCATCCTGCGCGAGTGGCCGTCGAAGCGGGCGATGTTGCACGAGAAGGGGATTGCGTAATGGCGAGCAAGCTATTTGGTGGAATCAAGCTTTCCGATGTGGCGAAGCAGATCAAGGAGAAGGGTGATCCATCGCCCTATGAGAGCTCGCCGGCGCGCCCGGTTGTGCCCGCCGCGGAGTTGGCGCTCACGGGTCGCACGTCGCCGATGGCGGAGCGCACCAGTATTTTATCGGTGGATCCGAAGCGCTGCCGGCCCTGGAAATTTCACAATCGCAGTAATCCCACGCTCACAAAGGAGGGCTGTCAGGACCTGATCGATTCGCTGCCGCGGGACGGGCAGCTGGAGCCTGCACTGGCGCGAAAGCTTGTTGGCGATGCGGACTTCGATTTCGAGTTGATCTATGGGATGCGCCGGCGCTTCGCGGCTGAATTTGCGCATACCAAGCTCAAGGTACGCTTGACCGACGCGGACGATGCCCGGTGCGCGGTCCTGATGCACATCGAGAACGCCGACCGTCAGGACATCACGCCGATGGAGCGGGCGCTGTCATTTCAGCAGCAATTGGATGCCAAAATCTTTTCGACGCAGGACGCGATGGCGGAGGCCTTCGGGGTGTCGAAGGGGCAGGTGGCGAAGTTGTTGAAGGCCGCGCAGTTGTTGAAGGTTGCGGCAATAGGGCAGCTGTTCCCGGATAAGAGCGCGGTGCCCGTGGAGGCTGCATACGGCCTCTCGGTATTGATGGAGCGGCCAGGGGCCAAGGATGTGGTGGTGAAGGCGGCGCAGAACTGGGCTACGCGGGGGGAGGGTGGGCGACCGGCGGCGGCGGTTCTCAAGCATTTGGCGGCCAGCCTGGATCGGTCGAAGCGGATCGAGCCATTGAAGCGCGAATATCACGTGGGGCCGTCGACCCGCATGACGGCGGTGAGAAACCCGAAGGGCAAGGTCACGCTGGCGTTCCCGAAGGGGTTGCGGCAGGCGGATCGAGAGGGGTTGATGGCGGCGATCGAAAAGCTGCTTAAGGATCTGGGCTGACTGAAGTTTCGTGACGAAACTAGATCAACTCATTGAAAATAAAGAAAAAATAGAAAATCGATGAGTAGGAGAATCGAGGGTAGAGCGCGATAGATCGAGTCAAGGAGGGGTGATGAAGCAATCAGCTCGTTGGACTTTGACCGTATCGGGGGACGTGGATCGACGGCTGCGACGTTACTTGGCGAATGCCGGGCGCAAGGGGGATTTGGCTGCGTTCGTTGAGGAGGCGGTGAGGGCGCGGTTGCTGCAGCTTTCGATGAAGACGGTGCCGACGTATACGCGGCCCTCAGCGAATGATCTGAAGCCTGAGGTGGTGCAGGCCATTCTCGAAGATCGCAAAGGCGGCAGTTATGGCGGGTGAGTCTCGCGGGCTAGGCCGCGGTTTAGGGGCGCTCTTGGGCACCGCGCCGACCGTCAATTTGAGCCGCGGTGGCGGGACGTTGCCCTTGACGCTCATGCAAGCGGGGGCCTTTCAACCGCGGAGGGAAATCCATCAGGAGCCGCTCGAGGAGTTGGCGGCTTCGATCAAGGCAAATGGGGTGATTGAGCCCATCGTGGTGCGTCCGTTGCCGGGAGGTTCACCCGGCGGTGCCCGATACGAAATCGTTGCCGGCGAGCGGCGCTGGCGGGCTGCCAAATTGGCGGGTCTCACGGACATTCCGACCATCGTTCGGGAGCTCTCCGACCAGCAAGCCGTGGCGGTGGGCCTCATTGAGAACATCCAGCGCGAGGAATTGACCGCAGCGGAGGAGGCGCGGGCGCTTAAGCGTTTGAGCGTGGATTTCTCCCTCACCCACCGGGAATTAGCCGATTCGGTGGGCCGTTCACGCGCCGCGGTCACGAATCTGATGCGATTGCTGGACCTGCCGGACCCGGTAGTGGCGTTGATCGATTCCAAGGCTTTGAGTATGGGTCATGCGCGGGCATTGCTGGGCCTCGAGGAGAAGGGAGAGCAGGAGCGGCTGGCGAGGCTGGTTGTGGCACGCGGGTTGTCGGTCAGGGAGACCGAGAAACTGGTGCGCAAGGCACTTGAAGGCGAAGGCGACTCTCGTCCCAAGAGACCGCCAGAGTTATCAGTGGTAACTGAGGTGCTTCGAACCGAGAGCGTACACGTGCAGCTACATCAAAGACCTTCCGGGGCGGCGCGCATCGTGGTGGATGTAAGCAATGCAGATGAGAGAGAAGCTATCGTTGAGGGGATACGGAACTCGCGGATTTTCCGGTGACACGGTAAAGAGAGACAATTCAAAGATCTGCGCGTGGAACATCGCGTGAAACATTTGATGTAAATTTCCACAATTAAATCAATTAGATAGCTGTTTAGACGCGTCCTTCTTCGGCCATTCCTGGGGTTGGCCCAAGTTGAGTTGAGTGAAGGGAAACGCGTTTCCCTTCAGGGCTTTGTGCTGTAGAGTTGCGCCATGAATTTGCAACTGTCGGATCAACGCATTCGAGCAACCTGTCGCGAGCTCGTCAAAGCCCACGGAAGCGTTTCGGGCCGGCGACTGTGCGAGGAATTGCGCTCGCGCTTTGGTGCGGTGGGCAAGACTATGCGCGTGTTTCGGATCTGGCGGGAGGAGTGTCAGAAGCCGGCCGCGACGAACCTTCAGTTGCCGGTGGATATGGTTTTACTGCAAAAGCGACTCGAGGCGGCGGAAGCCGCAGCCGCTGAGAATTTGAAGCGGGCGGAGCTCGCGGAATTTAGGGAAAGGGCGCACCAGGATCACTGGGCGTTGGAGGTCGATGGGCTCCGACAGGAAATAGCGTCGTTAAGAGGTCCCGGAAAAATACTGCCCGTTTGAACAGGGCGGCCCGTGATCTCTACTTCTGCGATTGGCGCGGCCGCCTGCTGCCAGGAAAGGGGGGAGATTATGGCAAACTCCGAAACTATACAAATTGTATAGTCGAGAGTAGTATCCGATTCATGAAGCAAGCAAGCCAATCAAAAGAGCGAGTGGAGAAGCCGCTGACGGTACGGCCGGCGTTGTCGCGCGCGGCGGTGCAGTTCGTGGAGAAGCACCCGAATGAGGTGACGGGGATTGTGGCGAATGCGTTGGAAGCGGCGGCGGTTGAGGCGGGGTTGGTTCCGTCCAAAGAGCGGGTGATTCCGGAGGCGTTGCGTAAGTTGGTGGTTTCGCGGGATTCCAACTCGGCTGAGGGGAGGGTGCTCAGTATCAGTGAGGCGGCGGAGCTGCTGGATGTCACGCGGGTGACGGTTTATGCGTGGATCGAGTCGAAGCGACTGCTCGCCTGGCGCGCGACGCGTCGGGGTGTGCTGATCCCTAAGGAGCAGATTGTAGGCGCGGGTGACGTCGTGTCGGGAATACCCCAAGTGTTGGCGGTGATTCCCGACGCAGAGGTTGCCTGGGACTTCTTGAATGAGGAGTCCGCGTACGTTGATCCGGAAAGTTCAGTGCGGCCGATCGATGCGCTTCGCCAAGGAAAAGTGGATGCCGTGGTGGCGGCTGCGCATTCTTTCCTTGAGGCTTTCAGCTAATTAATCAAGATGAGCCGATATCCGCGTGAGCGCATCGAGGCGCGGCTGCATCTCTTTGCGATCGACGGGGCTCATCGGGTGTTCGGGGTGTCGCGCATGCCGTTGCAGCTGCATTCCGCTCCATCGCGGTTCTGCGACGGCAAGTCCGGCTTTTCGGTGATGTACGCGTCACTATCCTTCGAGACGTGCATCGTTGAAACCTTGGTGCGGGATCGCTTTACCCATCGACTGAAACGAGAGCTGCCGCTCGCGGCCGTGCTCGCGCGCGGCTATGCGCGAATCTCGACACAGCCCGACCAGGAACTGAAATTGCTGGATTTGCGGGATACGGGGTGCGTGGACATTGGTGCGCCGACCGATGCCGTTCGCGCGCGGCATTTCGCCGCGGGCCAGGCGTTGGGGAGGGCGGTGTATGAGGAGCACGCGGACGTCGATGGTTTTATCTATGCGTCGAGACTCACTGGGGATGATTGCATCGCGGTGTTTGAGAGGGGGGTTGGGAAATTACGCCTCATCGATGCATGCGAATTGAAGGATCACGTGGAATTACCCGCTGTGTTGAAACGAAATAAGGTTGTGTTGCAAGACTAGGACCAACTGCGGCATGTCGAAGGCTGAACGAACAAGGAAGTCAAAATATATGAAGCGGAACGTTACGCGTCACTTCTGGCCGATAAATAATAGTTAGGTGCCGCGTGCCGCTGCGCATTGTTTCAGTGTTTACGACGGTCCTGGGCCTCGCAATGGTCATCCTTGGCGTCAAATTTCTCGCGGGAAGCAAGGAATGGGCCGAGATGGTCTCAGGCATCGATCCGAGGACGCGACTACCAGCCGTAAATAGTGAATTACTTGGGCAAATGAGACTTTTGACGTCGACGCAGGTAATTGCTGGCCTACTGTCCGGCGTATCTGGTATTGCGATGGCGTTTAAGAAGTCTTGGGCTCCCTTTGTGGCATTGCTTAGCGCGATCCTGTTGGTGGCTTTCCCATTGTTCACCAAAGCATTCTTTGGCTACGGTCGACTCAGCCTTTCCGAGATTTGCGTAGCTTGCGTGATTGGTGTTCTTGGGTTGTTGGGCTTGCGTTTCGGTCTACAGGAAACCGTCACCTAACCAACGGTTCGAGCGATCGCGGGGTAGCATCTTCGATGGGCCAAGGAGAAATGGTATGGACGCCTCCCAACTTCGAAGCTGAAGTGAAGAGGTTGGCCTGAGAAGGAAGTGGACCCTCCGTACCGACGGCATCAAAGTGCCCAAGGTGGAAGGTGTTCAGTCTTCACAGGCGCGGAGGGTCCGACATGAATCGTATCGTGGTTGGAGTGGATATCGCAAAGCGGGTGTTTCAGCTGCATTGGGTGGAAGCGGAGACGGGCGAGATTGTGGCGTTGCAGCTTAAGCGGGAGAGGTTTTTGGAGCATTTTGCAAATCGTTCGAGCTGTCTGATCGGCATGGAGGCGTGCGGTGGATCGCAGCACTGGGCGCGATCGCTGCAGAAGCTTGGTCATGAAGTGAAGCTGTTGTCGGGGCGGATGGTTAAACCGTTTGTGGGCGGCAATAAGAACGATGCGGCGGATGCGCGAGCGATTTGGACGGCGGTTCAGCAGCCGGGTATCAAGGTGGTGGCGGTCAAGAGTGAAGAGCAGCAGGCGGTGTTAGCGCTGCATCGGATGCGCGAGCAGTTGGTGAAGTTTCGCACCGCGCAGATCAACGGCTTAAGGGGATTGCTCACCGAGTACGGCGAAGTGATGCCGCAGGGCCGCGCCGGTATCAAGCGCGATATCCCGGGCGCTTTGGGGCGATTGTCCGATCGCTTACCAGCGATCGTGATCGAGACCTTGCGAGAACAGTATGCACGCCTGGGCGAGCTCGACGAGCAGATCAGCCAGATCGAGCGGCGCTTACGCCAATGGCAGCGTGAGGACTCTGCGACCCAGCGCATCGCGGCGATCCCCGGTGTGGGGCTATTAAGTGCGACCGCGGCGGTGGCGACGATGGGGGATGCGAAAGCATTTAAATCGGGTCGCGAGTTTGCGGCCTGGTTAGGGTTGGTGCCGCGGCAAACCGGCACTGGCGGTCGAGTCCGACTACTGGGAATCAGCAAGCGCGGCGATAAATATCTTCGCACGCTGCTAATTCACGGAGCTCGCTCGGTACTGACGAGCAAATCCCCGCCTGAGTGGGTGAGCGAATTAATGAAGCGTCGGCCGAAGAATGTGGCCGTCGTGGCGATGGCGAACAAGATGGCACGCACAATCTGGGCGCTGTTGGCCTATGAGCGTGCGTATCAATCCGGGTACGTGAGTCAACCCGTCTAGGGTTGCACACACGGGTCAATCAACCGTAACTAAAGGAAGGTACGCCGAAAGATTGCGCAAGGACTACAACGTGTGATGGCAAACAGGTCAGACCGTGACCCGCCAAACCTGAATCGACCCTCGAGCTTCGAGCTCTTAGGAGAAATGAGGTGCGGGTCAGCGGAATCCATCAGGGCCCGCAGGCCTCGGTCTGCAAAACAGGCCGGATATAAACCTGCAGCCTTATCTGTTCGGTCATCACACCAAATAGACCCTTGCACATCGGGAGGCGTCCATATAAGGGTTGATGATTGCGATAAAGCAGCTTCGCTTGATGCCGATGCAACCCCGCGTCGCTCAACCTCATCGTTAGATGCGTGGCGTAGATATTCGAATGGAGGCGATTACAGTAT
>Ga0206845_1153_pt1 | contig 17983 bp, 15 predicted proteins | sample Alteio_BWOrgCont_19_FD_152887 | JGI IMG/M metagenome (GOLD analysis project Ga0206845, IMG submission 152887) | Enriched cells from forest soil in Barre Woods Harvard Forest LTER site, Petersham, Massachusetts, United States -... | ecosystem: Environmental > Terrestrial > Soil > Temperate forest >...
ATTGCTTCGGGAAGAGATCTGTTTCAAATTCGGCGACGAGGTTCAGGAACCAGCGCTGCTCGCGCAATCCGATGGGTTCGGTTTCATAGAGACTGGATACGCGCAGTAGCTTCAGACCGGGGCCGTTCAGTTTTGCAAGCGCGGACTGCAGGAGGGCCTCGCTGTCGCCGACGTTCGAACCGAGCCCAAGATACACAAGTTTCAAAACAGCTCCGGCTGGCTGCCCATGCCTCCGAATCGGCGCGGAACCTTGAAGTATTCATACGCGCCGTCGGTCGCCATGCGGCCGCGCGGCGAGCGGTGCAGGAAGCCCAGTTGGATCAGATACGGTTCGTAGACTTCCTCGATGGTCTCGGCTTCCTCGCCGATGGAAGCGGCGATGGTGCCAATGCCGACGGGGCCCCCGCCGAACTTCTCCAGCACCGTGCGCATGATCTTCTGATCGATTTCGTCCAGCCCGAAGCGGTCGACCTCGAGGAGATTCAGGGCGGTTTGTGCGACCTGGGCGTCGATGTGGCCGGCCGCGCGCACCTCGGCATAGTCGCGCACACGGCGCAGCAACCGGTTTGCGATACGCGGCGTGCCGCGCGAACGGCGCGCGATCTCGGCAGCGCCTTCGTCGTCGATAGGGGTATCGAGGAGGCGCGCGGAACGCTCTACAATTTGCTGCAGTTCCGGGACATCGTACAAATTCAGGCGGAGAACCAGACCGAAGCGGCCGCGCATTGGGGCGCTTACCAGGCCCTGGCGAGTGGTGGCTCCGATCGCCGTGAATTTCTGCAGCGGGATCGAGTGCGTTCTGGCACCGGGGCCGGTGCCGATCAGGATGTCGAGATGGAAGTCTTCCAGGGCGGAGTAGAGCATCTCTTCAACATCCGGGAGCAGGCGGTGAATTTCATCGATGAAAAAGACCTGGCGCGCCTGAATGCCGCTAAGGATGCCAGACAGGTCGAGCTTCTTCTGGAGTACGGGGCCGGATGTCTGCTGAAATGGCACCTCGAGCTCCTGGGCGATGATTGAGGCAAGCGTTGTCTTGCCAAGGCCTGGCGGACCGTAAAGCAGCACATGGTCCATGGCTTCACCGCGTTTGCGCGCCGCGTCGATCGCTATTTGAAGGTTTTCCTTCAGGCGCTTCTGGCCTGTGAAATCGGCGAGGCGCCGCGGACGGAGCGCTGCCTCAAGCTGGCGTTCCTCGTCGTCGCCACTCGCCGATACCAGCCGCTGACTCACCGAACACGCCTCATCGAACCAGCTCCAAAGCCTTGCGGAATAACGCCTCGAACTCGTCGGGAGCGCCGGCGGCCCGCGCCTTCCGCATCGCGGCCTCGGCGGCGGGCCTGGCGCACCCGAGATTCAGCAACGCGGAAAGCACGTCTTCATCGAGGGGCGAAGGTGGCGGTTCGTCAGGGGTCTGGTCCTCGCCCTGCGCGGGGAGCAGCTTGTCCCGGAGCTCCAGAACCATTCGCTCGGCTGTCTTCTTGCCTACGCCAGGAATGCGCACCAGTTTCTCGATCTCGTTCCTGCGAATCGCGATGAGCAAGTCGGTGGCGGACATCCCGCTCAACACCTTCACAGCAAGCGAGGGGCCTATGCCGCTGACAACGATCAGCTTCTCGAACAGGTTCTTCTCGTCGATCGTCAGGAATCCGTATAGGGCCAGCGCATCTTCGCGAACATGGGTGTGGATGCGGAGGCGGATCTCGCTGCCGGGGTCGGGTAGCTTCGCGAAGGTCGAGATCGGGATGGTGACGTCGTAACCGACGCCGCCCACTTCAAGGATCGCCTGGCCTGGATGTTTCTCGACCAGCGTCCCGCGCAGCAGCGCAATCATGAGGATGGATTACATATTGTACTAGCCCGCGAATGGGGACCACGGTCTCCCTGCTTCAATCAAAACGTGCTGGAGGGATGGGCGACCTGAGGGGTCAATGCCACTGGCTTTGTGGGGACGGACCCCCGATCTGCCGTCGACGTCAAACCCAGCTATGCGATCGACATCCGAGAGACCGACGTCCGAGTCGGGCATTTGCGTCGCCTTTGGCGGCGGAACCGAACAGGACAAGGCGGAGGATCCTGTCCATATCTGCATCCTGCTATAAGCAACTCCTGAACACCAATCCGCGATCAAAACATCGTGGATGGATTACACATGGTACATGGCACGCCGCCGCTTCTTCGTCGATCGGGTCCGCAAAGGTCAGGCTGAAATCACAGGGGAGAGCGCTCATCATCTGACGCGGGTGCTGCGCGTCGAGGTGGGCCAGAAGTTCGAAATCACCGACAATGAACGCGCGTGGCTGGCTTCGGTAGAAACCGCTCGCAAGGACCTGGTGCGGTTCAGTGTGATCGAGGAGATCCCGGCCGGTCCTGAGCTTCCTCGTGTGGCACTTTATCTCGCGCTCATCAAGTTTGAGCGTTTCGAATGGGCGGTCGAGAAGGCTACGGAACTGGGCGTAACGCGCATCGTGCCGGTCGAAGCCAACCGAAGCGAGCAGGGTTTGTCGGCGGGCGCGCACAAACGCGTGGAGCGCTGGAGGCGCATTGCGCGTGAAGCGAGCGAACAATCGCGGCGGCTCCGCGCCCCGGATGTTGCCGATGCGATCCGTTTCCCCGAGGCTCTGAATGACGCTTCAACCCACCGCGTCTGGCTGGACGAAAGGCCCGGCGCAACGCCGCTTCTGAGTGCTATCAATCTGCGGTCGGGCGACTCGGCAGCGATCATGATCGGTCCGGAGGGGGGATGGATCGACAGCGAACGCGAGACGCTCGCTTCCTCCAATTGGATAGCCGCGTCGCTCGGCCCTTCGATTCTCCGCTCCGAAACGGCAGTCTGCGCCGCTCTCGCTGCACTGACGCAGATGTGGATGGTGTCCTCCGTGTCCTTAGCGAAGGAGCCCACCGGTACAATCGAATAAGGCGAACTACCTCTGCGAATTCCTTACTTCCAGGATATTTGTGTCGCGGCCGTCATGGTTGCGACACAGTTTTTGATCGCCCGGCTACTCTCCTCAGAATTGAAACCGAGAGTGACGGCGACGACCTTTCGCATAATACGCGGGGTCCTGTACGTATTCTGGGCCGCTATCGTGATGGCTTATCTGATACGCGTGCCGGCGATCGGGCTTGCGTTGCGCTGGCTACCCACTCCGATTCGAAGTACCATCACCGGCGCCGGCAATCTTTGGGGAATGGCCTCGGTTCCCTCGCTGGGCATTTATTACATTTACCGCTCTCTCGCACGAAAGCCCTCCGTTGCGCACTCCCCCGAACGCCGCAGGCTGATTCACGCCGCCGGGACGGCCGCTGTGGTCGCCCCCTTCGCCATCGCGGGATTCGGGGCGTTCATCGAGCGGACCGACTTCGAGGTTAAAGAGGTCGACATGCCGATTCCCGGTCTGCATCCGGATCTGGATGGTCTTCGGATCGGTCAATTGAGCGACCTTCATGTAAGCCCGTGGCTCAGCGTAAACGATCTGGGCCGTGCCGTCGACATGCTTAACGAGCTCAAGCCCCACCTGACGCTCGTCACCGGCGATCTGATTACGCAAGCGGGCGATCCGCTCGACGAAACCATTCGGGAACTCTCGCGGTTGCGAGCCGATGCGGGCATTCTCGGCTGCCTCGGCAACCACGAGATGTTCACCGAATGCGAGAGTTACACTACCGAGCAGGCGGCCCGTTACGGGATGGATTTTTTGCGCCACCGCTCCCGCGTCTTGCGATGGGGCAAGGGCGAACTGAATGTCGCCGGAGTCGATTACCAGAAACCGGGGAAGAAGAAATATTTGCGGGGCGCCGAAGACTTGCTGGTCCCCGGGGTTACGAATGTGCTGTTGTCGCATAACCCCGCCGTCTTTCCGACAGCCGTGGAGCAGGGCTGGGATGCGACCATCGGCGGACACACCCACGGGGGCCAGGTTACGCTCGGAGTGCTCAACCAGACGCTCAATCTGGCACGATTCCTGACGCCCTACGTGTCGGGCCTTTATCAGCTCAAAGGCAAGAGCTGCTATGTGACGAACGGGATCGGCACGATCGGTATTCCCGTCCGCATCGGGACTCCTCCTGAAGTGACGCTGCTGCGGTTGAGAAGAGCCTGACCCGGTGCGTTATCTCGTCATCAGCGACCTGCATAGCAGTTGGGAAGCCCTTGAGGCTGTGCTCGACGCCGCACGAGGCGAGTATGACCGCATCGTATGCTGCGGCGATCTGGCGGGGTATGGACCCGATCCGAACCGGGTGATCGATTGGGCGCGCAGCAACCTTTACGCTGTGATTCGTGGGAATCACGACCGCGTCTGCTCGGGAGTCGAGGGTCTGGAATGGTTCAACGAGGTTGCTCAGGCGGCGAGCATCTGGACCATGTCGCGCCTCTCACGGGAGAATTGGGAGTATCTGCGAGCGCTGCCGTCGGGTCCGCTGACCGTTGATGGTTTTCAGCTTATTCACGGATCGCCGCTCGACGAGGACGAGTACCTGCTCTCCATGACGGATGCGAGGAATGTGTTTTCCTACCTTCAGACCAATCTGGCGTTTTTCGGACACACGCATCTTCAGGGCGGGTTCGAGTGGCGTCACGGTCAATACCGCACAATCTGGCGAATGGAGCTTTTTCAGACGGAAGTGCGGTATCGGCTGGATCCGGACGCCGCGTATCTGATCAATCCAGGGTCCGTCGGACAGCCGCGCGATGGGGACCGGCGGGCGGCTTTTTCACTTTTCGACAGCGAAGGCTATGAGATCGTCCACCGCCGCGTGGAATACGATTACGAAGTTACGCGGCGAAAAATCGAGGCTGCGGGTTTGCCAGGAGTGCTTGGTTCGCGCCTCGTGGTGGGGCGGTAGCGGCTACGGCGCGAGAGATTCAGTGAACGCCTGGCCGGGGATGTAAGGAAGAGGCTCCTCGCCGCCGCCATGCATGTCGCACCTGTCCTGCGGAGCGGTTCCTGCGATAAAGACCTGGCTGGCAGTACGGGGACAGAAATCTCCCGCGAGTTTACCGCTGTCGAGACAAATGCGCGCCGTCTCCAACCCTCCGGGCTCAGGAAATTCATGCGCATTCCGGTACGGCGAGAGGCGGGCCGCCTTTTTCATGAATTCGGTCCAGATCGGCAGCGCCGATTTCGCGCCTTCCAGATCGAGCTCCCGATAGTCGTCAAATCCGACCCAGACGATGCAGAGAAGTTTCGAGGTGAAGCCCGCAAACCAGCCATCGTGTGAGGTGCCCGTCTTGCCGGCGGCGGGAAGAGTGAACCCTCGAGCGCGTACTCCCGCAGCCGTACCGGAACGGACTACTTCCTCAAGCATCGTGGTAATCACATAAGCCACACGCGGATCTATGGCCTGCCGTGTTTCGTCCCTTTGCCCACGGATTGTCCGCCCGTCCGCATTCTGGATCCGGGAGACGACCTGCGGTTTCACCCACATACCGCCATTTGCAAAGGCCGTGTATGCGCCGGCCATTTCAAATGGAGTGACCGCGTAGGAACCCAGGGCTACCGCCGGCGTCGCGGCAATGTTTCGGTTCAAGCCGGCACTCCGCGCCATCACCACGACCCGGCGGTACCCGACCATCTGGGCAGTCTTGACGGCGGCAACGTTATCCGACTTCGCCAGTGCTTCGAGCAGGGTCATCGTGCCAAAGACTTCATCGCGAAAGTTCCCCGGATGATACGCCTGGTTGCCGAAGTAAAAAGTCGTTGGGGAGTCATTGACGATGGTTGCGGGAGTGATAACCGTCTCGCCACCCTCGATTCCGGTGTTTATCGCCGCAGCATAAACGAAGGGCTTGAATACCGATCCAGGAGGGCGTTTGGCAAACAGACGGTTCAACTGGCTTCGAGCGTAGTCTCTTCCGCCAATCATGGCTTTGATTTCGCCGGTATGGGGGTCGAGCGCAATCAACGCCGCTTCCGCCTTCGGGCCGCCTTTGCTGTAGCGCTTTGCGAGGAGCTGATCGACCTGCGCCATTCCGGTATCAAGGGCTTCGTGAGCAGCGCGCTGCAGATTGAGATCGATCGTCGTATAGACGCTCTTCGCACTTTCTTCGGGCTGGCCGCTCGATTGCGCCTCATCGCTCACCAGATCGAGAAAGTACGGAGCATCCAGGGGGTCGGCGTGCGCCGAGGAGGCGATTACTTTCAGGGGAGTGTCGACGGCTGCACCATACTGGCCTTCCGTGATGTAACCGTTGTCGCGCATCAGGCCAAGCACCAGGTCTCGGCGCTCGCTGGCACGGTCCGGATTGCGGTATGGATTGAAGTAACTGGGGCGCTGAATCATGCCTGCCAGAAGAGCGGCTTCGGGCAGGTTCAGTTCTCGCGGTTCCTTGCCGAAGAAGCGCTCCGAAGCTTCGGCGACGCCATGAATACTGTAGGACGCTTCCCGGCCCAGAAAGACGAGATTGGCGTAGGCGGCGAGGATCTCTTCTTTCGACCACTTGCGCTCCAGATGAATAGTCATCAGAGCCTCGGCGATCTTGCGCTTCCATCTTTTTTGCGGCTGCAGCCAGAGACCACGAACGAGCTGCATGGTCAGAGTCGAAGCGCCCTGCTCTTTGCGGCCTTGCCGAAAGTCCACCCAGGCGGCTTTGGCAATGCGCGCCAGATCGAGACCCCGGTGATGAAAGAAATGCTTATCTTCGGTAGAGACAATCGCGTTGACCAGCACGGGCGGCAGTTCCTGAAACGTCACCATGCGCCGCTTTTCGCGGCCGGGTGAGACATTTTCCATCAGGGGATAGCCCGACGTCCACGTCTTGATGTCGCGACCGTTCACTTCGATACGGCGAATTCCGCGTTCTCCATCCATCACTATTCGGACCTGAGAATCACCGAAACCGTCGGCAGGAACGATTTCCAGGCCTTGCGACGATTCGTGGAAGCTGCCGGGCTTTCTGTTTTCGGCCGGTGCATATCCGGAAAGCTTCAATTCGGCTTCGATATCCTTCTCGGCCAGAGCGTCACCGTCGTTCAGCGATGCGGGAGCCCCGTAGATGTCGATCGAATCATGAAAGGGTCCAGCCTCAATCTGCGCGTCGATCAACTTTGCGTAGTGGTGATAGGCGACGCCAATTACAATCATCAGGACCGCCAGTGGAATGGAAGCAACCAGGGCGAGGCGCGGCCCTTTCCGTCGCAGCGTGCGAGCCCAGACCCGGCTGAGCCTGCGCCAGCGCGGTTGGAGCCCGTTTCGTGATCTGGTTCGCTGGGGACTACTGATGCCGGGGATCATTTGCTGGAATATTGAAGGCACGGAGTCCGCCAGTGAGCGAAGCCGTACATGGACGTCGCTGATATAATTCGCGGGGTTTCGCAAGGATGGGCCCGGGGGATCGCGTCTATGAAGGCTTTCTTGAGAAGGCGCCTTGTAACCGCCTCGCGGTTCGCGGCGTGGACAGTTTGCGTCGCCGGGAGCATTTACGCCGTTTGCGCCGTCGACGGACAAGACGGACCCGCTCCAGCGCCACAGGCGGCAGCCACGAACGCTCCGGCCCGCCAGGGAAGAGGCGGGGCCGCGGTCGATACGCTCGGGACCGGTCCGTGGGATCTCAAGTCGGAACTGACGGGTATCCACGTTTCCGTTGTCACGAAGGGACTCGATCACCCCTGGGGAATGGCGTTCCTTCCCGGCGGCGACATGCTCGTGACCGAGCGGCCGGGACGGCTGCGCGTCATTCGTAAAGGCGTGCTCGATCCCACTCCGATCGGGCCGCTGCCGGAGATCCGTTCCGCGGTTCTCGGCGGTCTCATGGACGTGGTGCTGCACCCCGACTTCGCGCGGAACCGGCTGATCTACTTTGTGTATTCGAAGCCAGGGCAGGAAGAGCCCGCGAAAGCGACGACGGCTGTGGCCCGCGCGCGATGGGACGGAGGATCCACACTGACTGAGGTCAAAGACATCTTCGTGGCAGAGCCGTGGTTCGGTGGACCCGACGCACCCAAAGGCTGTTGCGGGCAGGGCCCGTCCGACGGCAGCTACGGCGCTCGCATGGTTTTCGATAGAGCCGGTTTTCTGTATGTCACGCTGGGAGACCGCAACTATGGAGAGAAGTCGCAGGACCCTTCTTCGGACTGGGGAAAGATCGTGCGTCTGCGCGACGACGGGAGCGTGCCCCCTGACAATCCGTTCGTCGGGAAAGTGGGATACAGGCCGGAAATCTTCACGATTGGACACCGAAATCCTCTGGGACTTACGATTGATCCGATGACGGCCGAGATGTGGTCGACCGAATTCGGTCCGCGAGGCGGCGATGAATTGAACGTCATCAAAGCGGGCAGGAACTATGGGTGGATCACCGTTACGCACGGGACCCATTACGACGGGACGCCGGGCGGTGAACCGCGGGAAGGCATGGAGGAACCGGTGCTGTTCTGGGCGCCGTCGATCAATCCGGGGAACCTGAGCTTTTATCACGGCAGGAAATTCCCGGCGTGGAAGGGCAATATGCTGATGGCCGCGATGACTCGCTGCGTATTAAGGGTTACTTTCGATGCACAGAGGAAGCCGGTTGGTCAGGAGAAGATGCTGACCGAACTGAAGCAGCGCTTCCGTGATTTGCGAACCGGCCCGGATGGCGACGTTTACCTGCTGACGGATGAGACTTTCGGGGCGGTGCTTAAGATGGAGCCGGCGGTTCCGGGCGGAGCCGGCGCCCAACATCTGGTTTTTTAGTTTGCGTTGGCTCGCCGGGAGAATCGAGCCGCTGCGGCCATCCTCTCCCGAATCATCGAAGCGCGGTCCGGCGATCGACACCGACCGATCGTCCCACAACGTTCATACGGCCATCAATTTCCCCAGACTCCCGACCGCATCGAACTTTCCCCTCGCCAGATCATGACCCGCGCCGGCAACCTCTATCAGCATCGTGCGCGCCGGAATAAAATCCAGCGCCGACCGCAACTCTTCAATCGTCCCGAACGGATCCTTCGTCCCCTGCACTACCAACGCCGGCGTGCGCAGCTCGGGAAAATGCGCCGTCCGCAACTGTCCCGGCTTGTTCGGCGGGTGCAGAGGATAAGACAACAGCAGCAAAGCATCCGCAATCGATGGATCGTCGGCCGCCAGCATCGAGCTCTGCCGGCCGCCATAAGAATGGCCGCCCAGCACGACTGTCCCCCGCACCCGCCGGCGCATCGCCGCAACCGCCGCCCGCAAACTGTCGCGATCCTGCCCCGCGGTTGCGGGCGACGGAGGGCCGAACGGCCGCCTCTGCCGGAACGCCAGATCGCAGCGCAGAACATGCCAGCCAGCCGCCTGGAACGACTCCGCCACAGCAACAAGCACCGCCGCCTTGCAGTTCCCACCCGCTCCGTGAGTCAGCACCAGCGCGTTGCCGTTCCCGGCCTCTGGTTCATGCAGGAACCCCTGCACCGGGCCCATTTCGCCGTCGTTTGCCTGAAAGACAGTCACAACAGCCTTAATGTAACCTGGCGGACGTCCGTTATAATTGAATCGCTCATGGATGTCTTTGACGAGCTGATCCGCCTCCGGACGCTGGGCCAGAAGTGCGCCCTGGCGACGATCGTACAGGTCCGCGGCTCGATTCCCAGCTTCGAAAGCGCCAAGCTTCTAGTGCGCGAAGACGGCTCTATGGCAGGCACAATCGGCGGGGGATGTGTCGAGGCCGAGGTCTGGAACGCCGCCCGCGAAGTCATCGCCAGCGGCAAGCCTCGCCACATGTCTTTCAGCCTGGGCCAGGACGCAGCTTACGATAACGGCCTGATCTGTGGAGGCCAGTTGGACGTCTTCGTCGAATGCATCTCGCCTCAGCCCGCGGCCCTCATCTTCGGCGGCGGCCATATTTCGAAAAGTCTCGCAAAAGTGCTCGACCTTGCCGGTTTTCGCGTCTCCGTCGTCGATAACCGCGAAGCCTTCGCCAATCGCGAGCGCTTCCCCGAAGCCGCCGAAGTGCACGCCGAGGAGTATGAAGACCTCTACCCGAAGCTCAGCGTGACCGAATCCACCTTCATCGTGATCGTGACCCGCGGCCATCGCGACGACATGCGCGTTCTGCGCTGGGCCGTCACCACCCCGGCGCGTTACATCTCGATGATCGGCAGTAAGAGAAAAGTAATCGCAGTAGTGAGGGAACTGGAAAAGGAAGGTCTCCCGCCGGAGTCGTTCGAGAGGGTCTACGCGCCAATGGGTCTCGAAATCGGTGCCGTTTCACCCGAAGAGATCGCCATCTCAGTCGGAGCCGAGATGATCGCCATGCGCCGCGATCCCGAAGGAAACTGGCGCACGCTTTCGAAATCGATCTTCCTCGACGAACACCTGAGCGCGCGCCTGCACGCTGATCGGCCAGCGAGCCGAGAACAAGCGACGCGCGTCGAAACGTGAGCCATCCATCGAAACCGGCGGCGAAACCGGCCGCGAAACCGGCCGCGATCATCCTGGCCGCGGGCGAGTCCCGCCGGATGGGCCGCGCCAAAGCCTACCTGCCGTTTCGCGGTGGAACGTTTCTCTCCGGAATCGCTGACACACTCGGTCGTCGCTGCCATCCCGTAATCGCCGTGTTCGGATTTGATGCCGAACGCCTCAAGCAATCGGCCCCGCTCACGGTGCTCCCCGTCGAAAATCCGAACTATCAAAACGGCATGCTCACCTCCCTCCAGGCGGGCCTGAGAGTGCTTCCGGAAACCTGCGATTCCGTGCTGTTCACCCTGGTCGACCATCCTGCGATCTCGCCCGCGACAGTTGACGCCGTGCTCGAATCAAACGCTCCCATAGCGATTCCGCGCTTCCGGAACAAACGCGGGCACCCGGTGCTCATCCGCGCAGAAATCGCCGCCGAGTTTCTCCGCGAGCCAACCACTTCGAAGGTGCGCGACGTCATAGACCGCCACGCTCGCGAAATCGACTACATTGAAGTCGTCGACCCCGGCATCTGGGACGACATAGACGATCCCGCGCTTTACGAAAAGCTCCTCGCGCGCGAGGCCGCCAGGGTATGATTCGCCGTTACCTGCGCTGGCCATGGCTCATCCTCTATGCGATCGCGGCGCTGGGCTTCGCGGCGTTCTACGTCCCGCGAATCAGCGCCGGAAGCTATCGCGAGCGAGCCCACGCAGCGCTCGAAAAAGCCCTCGGCCGCAAAGTCGAAATCGGCGAGGTTCGCTTCAGCCTTCTGCCTGAGCCCGGCCTGACGATCAGCAACGTTACGATCGGCGAAGACCCTCTAATCGGCTCCGAGCCAGCCGCATACGTCACAACCCTCCAGGCGGTGCCTCGCCTCACAGCCCTTTTCGGAGGCCCGCTCGAATTCTCCTCGGTTGATCTCGAAGACACCAGCCTGAATCTCACCCGCGTCGATCATACTGACACCGGCGTTCGCTGGAACTTCGCCTCTCTCATGCAGCCGAAGCTGCTCGCCGCCTTTCCCAGCATTCACATGCATAACGGCCGCATCAACTTCAAGTCGGGCGACACAAAATCTCTCTTCTATCTGCTGCACACGGATGTCGACCTCTGGCCGCCTGCCTCTCCACAGGCCCCCTGGACCCTCCACGTGCATGCCGAGCCTGCCCGCACGGATCGCGCGGCGCGCGGCTTCGGCAGCTTCATGCTTCGGGGTCAATGGCTGCCCCACGACAACTCGACGGTTCTCAACGTCCAACTGGAGAAGAGCGAATTGGGCGACATGCTGACCCTCTTCAACGGTTACGAATCCGGCATCCAGGGCACGATCTCCGGTGACGCGCATCTCTCCGGCCCCTTGAACCGCATCGGCATCGCCGGCCGCATGGCTATCGCGAATCTGCACGGCTGGAGTCAGACGCCGCCCGGGGGCAACGAATGGCGTTTCTCCGTCGGCGGTGTGATCGACGCGCCTGGACAGGTTATTGATCTCAGCGCCTCCACCAGGGTTTCTGGTCGGCCGTCGCCGCTGGACGTCCGTTATCGTGTCGCCGAGTATCTGCGGCGCCCACGCTGGGGCGTCACGGTGAGCCTGAACCGCTTTCCTCTCGCGCCTGTCCCCGAAATCGTCCGCAACCTCGGGTTCGTTATCCCCGCCGACTTCAAATTCAACGGCGCCGCGTCCGGAGCCATCGGATACTCCATGCCCAACGGCTCTCCGCGGATGGATGGCACGCTGAACGTTGCCGATTCCACACTCATCGTGGCGGGCACGCCTCCGCTCCATATTCCCGGCGCCGAGCTGCGTTTTTCCGGCAGCGCAGTCGCGCTGGAGGCGACGGAGATCACCAACGATCGACGGGAGCATGCCGCCATACAGGGTGATTGGGATACCGCTTCCCAGAAGTTCGACGTCGAATTTTCAAGCGACGGCATGGCGATCGCCTCTCTGCGCCGCCAGATTTCCGTGGCCGGAATTCCGCTGCTCAGCCAGGCGACCTCAGGCTCCTGGAAGGGCGATCTTCGCTACAGCAATCACTACGCGAACCAGGAGCCTGGCTGGAGCGGCGAAGTGAACCTGACCGATGCCGACATACCCTTCGAAGCCTTTTCCGGCCCGTTACACGTAGCTTCAGCCGACGCCGTCATCCAGGGCGCTGGGCTCTCCGTGAAGCACGTCGATCTCTCAGTCGGTGGGATCAAAGCTCAGGGCGAGTATCGGTACGACGCTCTCGCAGTCCGGCCCCACAAATTCCGTATCGTGGTTCCCGCCACCAGTGGACCCGCCATCGAGAAGCTGCTGATGCCGACCCTGCACCGCGGCAACTTCTTTACTTATGCCTTCAACTTCGGCCGCGTGCCCGAGCCCGACTGGCTGCGCAACATGCATGCCGAAGGAACCCTGCAAACCGGCACCCTGGACGTTGGTGGGGATCGTTTCACAAAGCTTCGTGCTCGGGTCGTCTGGGAAGGCGCTACCGTCCAGTTCACCGGTCTCGTAACGGAGCTGGGAGACGCCACCTTTAACGGAGGCGCCACGATCCATCTCGCGGGGCGGCAGCCTGTCTATCAGGTCGAAGGTAAACTTGCAGGAATTCCGTGGCGAGGCGGTACGATAGGCGCGCAGGGAGTGCTCCTCGCCTCGGGAACGGGCGCCGATTTCTTCGCGAACATGAAAGCCCACGGCGCGTTCGATGCCCGAGAAATCAACCTCGCGGCGCTCGATTCCTATGACTCCGTAACCGGTCTCTTCGACTGGGCATGGAACGCCCGCAGCCCCCAATTACGGCTGACGAAGCTCGTAATAAAGACCGGCGGCGACACTTATCTCGGCAGCGCCGAAATGGGAGACAACGGCCAACTGGTAATCAAGGCCAGCGACGGTACCCGCCGCATCGAGGCCGCTGGCGCCATCCTCAGAGGAGACGCCCTGGAACCCCTAGCCCCCTGAAGGTAGCACCGGCGATCTTCGTCGCCGGAGGCGTTCCCACCCCTGACTTCCAAAAACTCTGCGATCCAATGCGCAAAATACGACGAGCCTCAATGACCGGAACGAGAGAGATCCTGTCCGACGACGTGAAGCAGCAGATCGAGAAGCTTGCGCGTGAAGAGAACCGCGAGGCCGCCGACGTTCTCGAAGAAGCGTCCGAGGGCATGGCGGATTTTATGGCAGTTGCGCGCGGCCGCGACACGCCCTGATACGGTTAGACTTCCGCGGGACTTTCATCCCCCCTAATTTCCAAACACTGACGCCCGCTGAGCCGCCTTGCTTTTTACAGGCTCCGGCATTCCTCGCTTGACAGACGATGCAAGCAACTCTCTGATGGCCATGCCGCCCGACACCAACTGACTGGCAATCAACCCGTCCGCCCCCACCAGAACCGCCGTCGGCGTAGCCGAGCAGTCGTAAGCCGCGGCCACTTCGGACTTCTCTTGCAGCAGAATCGAAGAAGCATCGAACCCCTTCAACTTATTGAGATTCTCCTTCGCCGTCCCGCGGCTTACTAAAACGATATTCGGCAGCCCGCTCATCTCATACTTCCAACGGGTCAGATTTCCGGCCACCACCTCGCAGGACTTGCACCAGGGACTCGTGAATATCAACACCAGATCTTTTCCGCCCGCAAGCAATGACTTCAACGAACGTTTCTCGCCGGTGATGCCCGGCAACTCAAAGTCAGGCGCTGGTGTGCCGATGGGAAGCCCGATATCCATAGGACCGGGCGCTCGAGTAACCGGCTCGGACTCAGCCGTCACAGGCGCAACCGCAGGCCGCGGCTGGGGAGCGGACACCACAACCGGCCCCCGGGGCGCCTCTTCTTCCTCCGCCTCCGCGACCGATTCAACCTCCTGTTCCACCTGAGCCTTTTTCGGTCGTGAACGGCCGACGGCCCACAGGAATAAAAGCGCCGCTGTGCAGAGGGCAATCAGCGCAACCTTAAACTCGATTCCCTCCAGGCTCCCAACCCACGCCCAGGGCTCCGGTCCAGTGTACTGCCGCCCCCAGGCAACCACCAGACCGGCAACCGCCGCAAGCACCACATTGCGAACCAGCGTCTGCCGGCCCACCGGCTCCGAATGCAGTTGACCGAAACAATGGCAGTCCGGCTTTCGCCCGCGCACCAGCGCCACTACCGTCCCGATAGCGAACAGAGCCAGCAGCCCAAGAGCGCCCCACGCGCCAAACCAGGACGTCTCATTGGGAATGAGCGCCGCCGCGATCAGGATTTCAAGTGAAGGCAGCAGCAGCACCATCGGCCGCGCCAGTGCCAAAGGCAAACCAAAATCGCGTAAAGCCTTCCGCGACCCCGCGGGATCCACCAGTTTCGTCGATCCGGCCAGGAAGAAGATCGCGGCCAGCAGGAGCCGTGCAGCCAGTATCGATACAGCCACCGCTTAAATCATAGCGCCCGGAAAAAAGAAAACTTCATGAGGGAATTCCTCTGCCGATGTCGTGATAAGGAGCGACGGGAATTCACCTTATGATGTTCAACAACTTAGCCAGACTACTCTTCGCCGCCTTTGCCGTTTGTGCGGCAGCGAACGCGGCCGCCATCTTCAACTTCGACACCGATAACCCCGGCACGTCCACAACCTTCACCGACACCTCCGACGGCCTCTCAGCTACCTTCTCGAGTTCGGCCGATCCCGGAGGCTTCGTTCTCGAGGAAACCGACTTCTTCGACACCCTGACAGGCAACGTACTCGGCGATCCCGGTCCTGCCGGACAGGACAACCTCGCTCTCGACATCAGTTTCAGTCAGGACCTCTCGGCGATCACGCTCGATTTCGCAACCACCGATTTCAATACGCCGTCGCCCTTCACCCTCACCGCCTATGAGAACTCAACGCCCGTCGGATTGAATACTCTCACCGGCCAGCTTCTCCCCGGATTCCTCTTCCCGGAGGGAGAAATTTCATTCGGGGGCGCAGCCTTTAACAACGTAGTCCTCTCCTCCACCGCAACCGATTTCGCGGTCGACAACATTCAGGCCGCTCCCTCCGCCGCTCCGGAACCCGGGACGATGGCGCTTCTGGGCGCCACCCTCGTAATCACAGGCCTGCCCTGCATGCGGCGTCGCCTGGCCACGAACCGATAACCAACTCTCCACGAAAGAAAGAACAAAATGAAAACTTCAACGCAACTCTTATTCGCACCCTTTCTACTGGCCTCAATAATGACGGCACAGACGACCCCAACCATCCTCCCGTTCGCGCCGCCGTCGGCGTCAACGAGTCCATCGAACGGCGACGTCAATCCGTACGGTGTCGTATTCGCGCCAAAGAACGTGCCCGCCGGCAACACGATCCACCCCGGAGACATCCTGGTTTCGAACTTCAATAACAATCAGAACCTCCAGGGAACCGGAACGACAATAGTCCGGATGGACAGCACAGGCGCCGTGACAACTTTCTTCACGGCACCTGCCGGCCAGGGTGGTATGACGGCCGCCCTGGGCGTGCTCACCAACGGTTGGGTAATCGCCGGCAATTTGCCGACCGCCGACGGAACTCCCGCCACCGTCCAGCCTGGCCGTCTCTCCGTGCTTGATCCCTTCGGCGACTACCTCGGCGGCATCGGAAGCAGCGGCACGGTCGACGGTCCCTGGGGCATGGCCATTCGCGATACCGGAAATGGCACATCCGGTACAGCAAACGTCTTCGTGTCGAACGTCCTGAGCGGTGTCATCTCGCGCTTCGACCTCACCTATACGACCAGCAATCTGGGCGCAACCGTCCTGGTGCTGGCCAACGGATTTAACCACCGGCTCGATCCCGCGGCGCTTGTTCTCGGCCCCTCGGGTATGGCTTACAACGCGCCGAACGACACACTGTACGTGGCCTCTTCGGTCGACAACGCGGTCTACGCGATTCCCACCGCAACCGCCGCTCACAGTGCTCCCGTAAGTCCCGTTCTTGTATTCCAGGACTTTCTACACCTTCACGGGCGCCTGGGCTTGCAGATCCTGCCCAACGGTCACTTCCTGATCGCGAACAGCGACGGTTCGAACGCAGACCCCAATCAGCCCAGCGAACTCGTCGAATTCAGCTCAACCGGTCAGTTCATCGCGCAGATGCCGTTAGATCCCAATAATGGAGGAGCCTTCGGAGTCGCCGCGAACAATCTCGGATGGGGCACGGTGCGCGTCGCAACCGTAGACGACAACACGAATCGCCTCAATGTCACCACAACCGTGATCCCCTGAATTAACGCCCCCTGAAAGCCGGCCGCGGATCGGACTTTAACGCGGCCCGGCTTTCAGTCACCAGAGCCTCGCCTTCCTTCTCACGTCCGAGAGCAATCAAACACTCCCCATAGGCACTCTTCGCTTCCGCCGTCTGCCACTCGGGCAGACGGAACGGTTCATGAGCCGCGGATTCCACCGCCGCTCGCAGCAAAGGCTCCGCTTCCCCGGCTTTATGCTCAGCTACCAGGTCCTCGCCCAATCGAACCTCTGCCGTGACAATCGACGGATGCCCCGCCCACAACTTGCTTCGCCGGACCGCAAGCGCCTGCCGGAACAGAGGCTCCGCGCCCGCCGGGTTCCCTCCGAATTCGCGGTCCTCGCCGACTTCAATCAGCGAGTTGGCAAAGTTAGGCGTGCTGTCGCCGCCCAGCTTGCGCCGCAGTTCCATCGCCTCGCTCGCCTCCTTCTCCGCCGCGGCATATTGCCGGCGATCGAAGTCGAGTACACCGAGGTTCGCCGTAATCTGCGCCGCCGGCCAGGTAGCATCCGCGTGCGCCCGCGCCAGAACATCGAGCGCCCGCCTGTAATTCTCTTCCGCCCCCGCGAAATCGCCCTTCGCCTGCAGCACGCGCGCCCAGTTGTTAATTGATGTCGCCATTCTCGGGTTGTCCGGCCCCAGCCGCTTCAGATTGATATCGAGCGACTCCTTGAGCACTGGCTCCGCCTTCCGCCATTCGCCCTGCTCCATCAGCACATACCCCAGATTGTTCAGCGAAACGGCATAATCCGGATGCCCCGTTCCCAGCACGACTCGCCGTACCTCCATCGCCTCCCGCAGCTTCCCCTCTGCCCCCAGCAAATCGCCCTGATCGATCAACGCGCTCCCGAGATTATGCAAACTGACCGCATAATCCGGACTATTCGTTCCCAACACACGCCGGTTGATCTCGACCGCCTCCGCCAGCAGCTTCCGCGCATCGTCGAAATCCCCCTTCCGCTCGAGCGTCAGCGCCAGATAATTCCGCGTGTCCGCCCCATAATCCGGCCCATTCCTGCTATCGATCGCAAGCGTGCTGCGCAGCAGCGCTATCGCCTGGTCATCTTTCGCCTCCCAATAGAAGCACTCGCCCAGCTCACCCATCACCGCCGCGACGTCCGGATTCGTCTCTCCCAAAGCCGCGCGCTTCGCATCCATCACCGTCGTCAGCAGCGACTCCGCCCTGCCGTACTCGCCCCGATCCCGATATAACTCCGCCAGCAGCTCTTCCGCCTTCACCGTTTCGGTGTCGCGATCACCAAGCACCTTTCGATCAAGGTCCGCCGATCGCACTGCGAGCGGCTCCGCCTGATCAAACAGCCCGAGCGCCCGGTAAGCGCCCGCGATCGTCCCGAGCAATGAACCGCGTACTTGCGGCTCACCTGCCAGTTCCCGGTCA
>Ga0206845_1154_pt1 | contig 17879 bp, 15 predicted proteins | sample Alteio_BWOrgCont_19_FD_152887 | JGI IMG/M metagenome (GOLD analysis project Ga0206845, IMG submission 152887) | Enriched cells from forest soil in Barre Woods Harvard Forest LTER site, Petersham, Massachusetts, United States -... | ecosystem: Environmental > Terrestrial > Soil > Temperate forest >...
GATGCCGAAAAATTCTGGGTCGAAAACGACAGCGAAAAGCCCAGGCCTCAACCCACCTTCTCGCTGCTCAAACGGTATCTGCATGCGGCATCTTTCTGAGCTGGTTGGTGCATGCTCCGAAAAGCTGCAATTTACGCATGATATAGAAATCACCGGCATTACGGTGGACTCGCGCAAAGTGGCGCCGGGATATTTATTTGTGGCGCTTGCGGGTGAAAAGGCACATGGCGCAAGCTTTGTTGAGCGTGCGAAAGCACAAGGCGCTGCGGCGGTGCTGACAGATAAAGATGTTGTGATGGATAACATACTTCCTGTGATTCGTGCAGAGAATCCACGCCTTGCACTCGCGCAAATGGCTGCAGCGTTTTTTGGTAGGCAACCGGCGCATATGGTGGCCATTACTGGCACGGATGGCAAAACCTCCACCGCTGATTTTTACCGCCAGTTCTGGTATCATATGGGAAAATCGTCAGCGTCTATCGGCACGCTCGGTGTGCTGGCAGGTGATGGCAAGACGTTGGTGGAAGGCTCTCTCACAACGCCGCATCCGGAACTTTTGCATAAGATTTTGGCGGATCTGCCCGTGGACTATGCCGCCATGGAAGCGTCCAGCCACGGGCTTGACCAATTTCGCCTCGATGGCGTAAAATTACAGGCTGCGGCGTTTACCAACATCGCGCGCGATCATCTGGATTATCATAAGACAGTTGAGAATTATTTCGCTGCTAAAGCGCGCTTATTTTCGGAAATTTTGCCGCACGGCGCAACGGCGGTTTTGGATCAGGACGATGCAAAATTTCCCGAACTCAAAAAAATCTGCACCGCGCGCGGCCATAAAATCATTGGCTTTGGCAAGAATGGTGAACAGTTTTGTGTAGTGAAAATTACGCCCATGCTGCATGGGCAAAAAGTGGAATGTGAAATATTGGGTAAACAGTATACACTTGAAGTACCGCTGGTTGGCGGGTTTCAGGTGATGAATATTCTGGCAGCGCTGGGGCTGGTGATCGGCACGGGCGGCGATTTGGAAAAGGCGCTGGCAGTAATTCCTAAATTCAAAGGTGTGCCAGGGCGACTGGAGCAGGTGGCGCAGCTTAAAAACGGTGCGACGGTGTTTATCGATTACGCGCATACGCCAGCGGCGCTGGCCAATATTTTGAATACGCTGCACCCGCACACGCAGCATAAACTCCATGTGGTATTTGGCTGCGGCGGTGATCGCGATCCGGGAAAGCGCCCGGAAATGGGAAAAATTGCGGATGAATTGGCTGATGTGGCGGTTGTGACCGATGATAATCCCCGCAGTGAAAACCCGGCGCTCATACGCAAAGCTGTCATGGCCGTCGCGCCGCATGCCAAAGAGGTTGCAGACAGGCGCGAGGCTATTTATGTTGCGCTAAAGGGTCTTGAAGCGGGTGATATATTAGTGATCGCAGGCAAGGGCCACGAAAAAACACAGACTATTGGAGATAAAATATTGCCGTTTGATGATGCAGAAGTTACGCGTGCGGCGGTGAAAGAATTGAAATTATGAGCAACCTCTGGACCAACAACACAGCCACACAAGCCACCGGCGGCAAGGTGCACGGCACATGGCAGGCGAGCCGCGTTGAGATAGACAGCCGCCGCGTTCAGAAGGGCGATTTGTTTGTGGCCATAAAAGGCGAGCGCATGGATGGGCATTTGTTTGTTGCAGATGCGTTGAAACAAGGCGCGGTTGCGGCGGTGGTTTCGCAGCCGTGGGAGGGCAATCATCTGCTCGTACCTGATACGTTAAAAGCCCTCGAAGATTTAGGAAAATATGCCCGCAAGCGATCACGCGCAAAAGTGGTGGGCGTGACGGGTAGTGTCGGTAAAACTAGCGCCAAGGAAATGCTACGCCTCGCGCTTTCAACGCATGGAAGTGTGTTTGCAAGCAGCGGCAATTTCAATAATCATATCGGCACGCCCTTGAATCTCGCCAATTTACCGCCGGATATTCCATTCGCGGTGTTTGAGATGGGCATGAACCATGCAGGTGAGATTGCGCACCTGACGAAAATGGTTGAGCCACATGTGGCGGCGATTACCAACGTAGAAGCCGTGCACATGGAATTTTTTGGCTCGATCGAGGGGATTGCCAAAGCCAAGGCGGAAATTTTTGAAGGCGTGGCGGCGGGCGGTGCGGCGGTGCTTAACCGCGATAACGCCATGTATCCGATTTTAGCTGAGCAGGCTAAAGCGCACGGCATTGCAAACATCATCACGTTTGGCGAACATGTGAAATCCCATTGCCGCTTATTGGATTATGGCGCGGGGGCAGAGGGTTGCATTGTGAGTGCCGATGTGGCTGGGCATGAGCTTGAATATACCATGAAAGCCATCGGCAAGCATTGGGCAATGACCTCGCTTCTAGTGTTGGCCACCGCACAGGCGCTGGAATTGGATGTAGAAAAAACGGCGGCTGCGCTTGCCACATTCGATGAGGTGGAAGGGCGCGGGCGTGTGATTCCAGTGGGCGAATTTTTGCTTATCGATGATAGCTACAACGCCAGCCCGGCCTCAATGCGCGCGGCGTTCGCCAAAACCACGGAAGTATGGAAAGCACTTGGTGGTAAAGGGAGAAAAATCGCCGCGCTGGGCAATATGCTCGAGCTGGGCGCGGATAGCGCGAAGTTGCATGCCAGCCTCGCGGCGGATTTGCAGCAAAACGGCTTCGATCTTGTATTTACCGCTGGCGATTTCATGAAACATCTGCATGATACGTTGCCAAAAACCATGCGCAGCGCGCATGTGGCAAAGGCGGCGGAATTATTGCCTCTGCTGCAAAGCGCGCTGAAACCCGATGACGTGCTGCTCGTCAAAGGCTCACATGGCAGCAAAATGTATGAACTGGCGGCGATGCTGCAGGGAGAGGACAAGAAACATGCTATATAATCTGCTCGTTCCCTATGCCAAGCAATTCGAGCTGTTCAACCTGTTTCGCTACCTGACGTTCCGCAGCGGCGGCGCGGTGTTTACGGCGATCATCATTAGTTTTTACATCGGTCCGAAAGTGATACGTTGGCTGAAATCCAAGCAGGGCGAGGGCCAGCCGATTCGCCTCGATGGCCCGGAATCACACCTGCTCACTAAAAAAGGCACGCCGACCATGGGCGGGGTAATGATTCTCGCGGCAGTCAGTATTTCGACGCTCTTGTGGGCCGATCTTTCGAATTATTATGTGTGGATTGTACTGTTCGTGATGCTCTCTTTCGGCGGCATCGGTTTTTGCGACGATTATTTAAAGCTCACCAAGCGCAATAGCAAAGGTCTTTCCTCGCGCCAGAAAATGCTGGCACAGGCGCTGTTTTCATTTGCAACGGCACTGGCTGTTTTGTACATGGCGCCGCCGGCCCTGGCTGGGCAGGTCGCCGTGCCATTTTTCAAAAATATTCTCATCAATGTCGGCATTTTTTATATCCCGTTTGTGATGGTGGTGATGGTGGGCGCCAGTAACGCGGTCAACTTGACCGATGGGCTGGATGGTCTGGCGATTGTGCCGATTATGATCGTCGCGGGTTGTTTTGCGCTGATTGCCTATCTTGTCGGTAATGCAGTGTTTGCCAATTATCTGCAGCTGCATGAAGTCGCCGGTTCCGGCGAGCTGGCGATTTTCTGTTCGGCGCTGGTGGGTGCGAGTTTAGGGTTTTTGTGGTTCAACGCGCCGCCTGCGCAGGTGTTCATGGGCGATACAGGAAGCCTGGCGTTTGGCGGGTCGCTGGGTGCCATCAGCGTCATTACGCGGCATGAATTCGTGCTGGCGATTATCGGCGGACTCTTCGTCATCGAAGCGGTGTCGGTAATTCTGCAGGTGGCATCGTTTAAAATGACCGGCAAGCGCATTTTCAAAATGGCGCCGATCCATCATCACTTTGAAAAACTCGGCTGGAAAGAGCCGACGATTGTGATTCGCTTCTGGATCGTCGCATGTATTTTTGCGCTGCTCGGTTTGGCTACGCTCAAGCTCAGATGATCACCGTCAGCGAATTTGCAAATCAGAAAATCGGCGTATTTGGCCTCGGCATTGCTGGCGAGGCGGCAGTGGCATCGCTCACCGCGGGCAAAGCGCAAATATTTGCTTGGGATGATAAAAAAACGGTCGAAGAAGGCATTTATTCCAACTTTACAAACTGGCCGTGGACGCAGCTCAAAGCGCTGGTCTTAAGCCCCGGCATTCCGCTTACGCACCCCAAGCCGCATGCGGTGGTGGAGATGGCGAAAAAGCACAATGTACCCATTATCGGCGATATTGAATTGCTCTATCGCGCTTGCCCGAACGCCATTTACATCGGTATCACCGGTACCAACGGAAAATCGACGACGACCACGCTCATTGGCCATATTTTTAAGACAGCGGGACTCAAAACCGAAGTGGGTGGTAACCTCGGCACGCCAGCGCTAGCGCTTGCACCGCTTGCTACGGGCGAAATTTATGTGATCGAAACCTCATCCTATCAGCTCGACCTGCTGCAAACAATACGCTTCAATGTGACGGTGCTGCTCAACATCACGCCGGATCACCTCGATCGGCACGGCAATATGGAGGGATATATTGAAGCCAAGATGCACATCTTCGAACGTCAGCAAAAATCGGACACGGCGGTAATTGCGGTGGACGACGATTATATGCGTAAAGCGCTTGCCGATATCGAAAAAAACGGCCAGCAGCGCATTATCAAAGTTTCCGCACATGACACGCTCAGGACCGGAATTTATGTACAAAATGCAGAATTGCATGATGGGAAATTTACCTGTGACTTGTCTGGCATCGCCACGCTTACCGGCCGTCACAACTGGCAGAATGCAGCGGCGGCCTATGCGGCAGCGCGTGCATGCGGCATCGCACCGAAGGTGATTTATAAAGCGATGCAGAGTTTCGCAGGGCTGCGCCATAGGCTGCAGCTCGTTGCCACCATCAAGGGCGTGCGTTTCATCAACGATAGCAAGGCCACCAATGCCGATGCGACATCGAACGCGCTGGCGCCGTATGACACGATTTATTGGATACTGGGCGGTAAGCCCAAGGCGGGCGGGATTTCAACGCTCACGGAATATTTCCCCAAAATCATTCACGCATTTTTAATCGGTGAAGCGCAGGATGAGTTTGCAAAAACGCTGGATGGCAAAGCGCCTTACACGCGCTCGGGAACGCTGGAAATGGCAGTGAAACAGGCGGCGGACATGGCGTTTAAAGACGGCAGAAAAAATGCCGTGGTGTTGCTTTCCCCAGCCTGTGCGTCATTCGACCAGTTCAAAAGTTTTGAGCATCGTGGTGATGTATTTTGCGAATTAGTGGAGCAGTTAAAGCATGCGTCTTGACCGCACCAATACGAGTGTATTTGGCCGCTGGTGGTGGACGGTAGATCGCCTCAATTTATTTGCACTTTTGCTCCTCATCGGCATCGGCGCGATTCTGGTGACGGCCGGAAGCCCGCCGGTTGCCAAGAGGCTTGATCTGCCGCCGTTTTATTTCGTGCATCGTCATGAGGTATTTTTGCTGATTGGTTTGGCGGTGATGCTCTTAATTTCGATGCTGTCGCCTACGGTTATTCGCCGCCTTGCAGTGCTGGGTTTTTGTGCAAGCCTCGTTCTCATGGTGCTGGTGCTGCTTATCGGCGGGCAGGCCAAGGGTGCGCACCGCTGGGTCGATATTGCAGGTGTTTCCATTCAGCCGTCGGAATTCATGAAGCCGTGCTTTGCCGTGGTGATGGCGTGGGTATGCGCGGAAAACCATCGGCGTGTGGATTTCCCCGGCTACCGCATTGCAATCGGGCTGTATCTGCTCGTGGCGGCGCTCCTCGTCATGCAGCCGGATATTGGCATGACGCTCACGGTTTCGGTAATGTGGGCGATGCAGCTTTTCCTCGCCGGGTTGCCGTTTTTCTGGGTGTTTGTCATTGCGGGGTTTGGCGTGGCGGGCATTTTCGGCGCGTATCATATGTTCCCGCACGTGGCTAAGCGCATCAACAATTTTCTCGATCCGTCGGCCGGCGATAATTACCAGATCGGGCGCTCGCTGGAAGCCTTCCGTAATGGTGGCCTGCTTGGCCGCGGGCCGGGCGAGGGCGAGATCAAGCAGGTGCTACCTGATTCGCATACCGATTTTATTTTTGCCGTCGCGGGCGAAGAATTCGGCGTGCTGGTGTGCCTCATCATTCTTGGGCTATTTGCTTTTGTTTTGCTGCGCGGGCTTTCGCGCGTGCGTAATGAAAATGACTTGTTTGTCGTGCTGGCGGTGGTAGGCGTGCTGGTGCAATTTGGTTTTCAGGCGGTGGTGAATATGGGCGTGGCGGTGAATCTTTTCCCGGCCAAGGGCATGACGCTGCCGTTCTTAAGCTATGGCGGCTCGTCGGTGATCGCCATTGCGCTCGGGATGGGCATTATGCTGGCATTAACTAGAAGGAAGTTTGGAAAGCAGTAGTGGAATTATTTGCGGTAATCATTGGAAATATAGGGGTGGTGTGCTTCCTTGTGGCCTATTTTCTTATGCAAAATGAGAAGATTGCCCATAATGGAATCCCTTATCTGGTGCTTAACCTGGCGGGGTCGATTCTCCTCATGATTTCGCTGACCATTCAATGGAATCTGGCTGCATTTGCGCTTGAAGCGGCGTGGGCTTTGATTAGTATATATGGCATCTATAGGTATATGCTCAGGAAGCGATGACACAACCCATCATATTGGCGGCAGGCGGCACGGGCGGACATATTTTCCCGGCGGAAGCGCTGGCGGAAACGCTGATCGCGCTTGGACAGCGGGTGATCCTTGTCACCGATAAACGCTTCGCGCATTTCCAGACTGGCGCGCTCTCGCATATTGAAAAGCGCACTATCCATGCGGGCACGGTCGGCGCTGGGATACTCAAAAAAATTGCAGGCATAGCAGGAATTACAATAGGTATCGTGCAGGCAAGATTATTGTTGCATGGGCTTAAACCTAAAATGGTGATTGGTTTCGGCGGTTATCCATCTTTCCCAGCCGTATTCGCTGCATCCGGCATGGGTATTCCTACCATCATACACGAACAGAATTCCGTACTTGGCCGCGCCAACCGCTTGCTGGCGCCGCGCGTGGGCACAATTGCGACATCATTTCCTAATACACAAATGGTTGCCGAAAAAGATAAGGTGAAAACGGTGATGACTGGAAATCCTGTACGTGCCAGTGTGCGTGCGCTGGCGCAGATTCCATATCCAACACTTTCACAAGACGGAAAAATGAATATTCTCGTCACCGGCGGCAGCCAAGGCGCGCACGTGTTTGCTTATGTGGTGCCCGCCGCCATTGCAAGCCTGCCGCCCGCGCTCAAAGCCCGCGTGCGCGTGGATCAGCAATGCCGCGAGAGTGATTTGGAACGCACTCGTGACGCCTATCAACAGGCTGGTGTTAATGCCGATTTGGCAGGATTTTTCGTGGATGTTCCGGCGCGGCTGGCGGGTGCGCATTTAGTGATCGCACGTTCCGGCGCATCGACGGTTTCGGAATTGGCGGCAGCTGGTAGACCTGCCATTTTAGTGCCGCTGCCGACCTCGATGGATAACCACCAATATTTCAATGCCAATGCGCTGGAGGAAGTGGGCGGCGGCTGGGTGATGACGCAGGATGGATTCACTGCCGCATCTCTTTCCGCGCGGCTGGAATCATTCCTCACCGCTCCGGCAACGCTCACCCGCGCGGCGGAAAACGCCAAAAAACTCGGCCATCCCGATGCAGCGGAGAAGCTGGCGGAATTGGTATTAGGACAAAATAATAATATGAAAGCAGCTGCATGAAACATGAATCATTGAAACCCCTCCCACTCTCGCACAAACTCCCGCTGGATGTCGGCATCATCCATTTCATCGGCATTGGCGGCATCGGCATGAGCGGGATTGCCGAGGTGTTGCATAATCTCGGATATAAAGTACAAGGCTCGGATTCGGCGGAGAGTTATAACACGCAGCGGCTGAAAGAGCGCGGCATCAACGTATTTATCGGGCATGAGACCAAGCATGTGGAAACGGCGTCGGTGGTGGTGATTTCGTCGGCGATTAAAGAAAATAATCCCGAGCTGGCGGCGGCGCGCGCATTGCGTCTGCCGGTGGTCAAGCGCGCGGAAATGTTGGCGGAGTTGATGCGTTTTAAAATTGCGATTGCGGTGGCTGGCACGCACGGAAAAACCACGACGACGGCGCTTACCGCTGCGATGCTCGAGGCCGCAAAACTCCAGCCCACCGTCATCAATGGCGGCATCATCAATGCGCGCGGAACCAATGCATATATGGGCGCAGGCGAATGGATGGTGGTGGAAGCGGATGAGTCGGATGGCACGTTTACCAAATTGCCTGCGACGATTGGCGTCATCACCAATATCGATCCGGAGCATCTGGATCATTACGGTTCGTTCGATGCGGTGAAAGCCGCATTCCAAACATTCGTCACCAACCTGCCGTTTTATGGCTTCGCGGTGCTGTGCATCGACCATCCGGAAGTGCAGGCGCTGGCCGCGCGCATCAACGACCGCCGCATTATTACGTATGGCACCAACATGCAGGCGGATATTCGCGCCTTCAACATCCGCGCCAGCGCCGATGGCCAGACGTTTGATGTGGAAATTCAGGATCGCACGCATGAAAAAAGCCGCGTGATTAAAAACGTGCTGCTGCCGATGCACGGCGAGCACAATATGCGCAATTCGCTGGCGGCGATTGCGATTGCGCAAGAACTCAAACTTTCTGATGAAACCATGCTTGCGGCGCTGCGCAACTTCGATGGCGTCAAGCGTCGCTTCACTAAAACGGGTGTGGGGCTTGGCATTACGGTGATTGACGATTACGGCCATCATCCGGTGGAAATCGCCGCGACGCTCAAAGCTGCGCGCGCTGCGCAAAATCATAGCGGCGGTAAGGTGATCGCCGTGGTGCAGCCGCACCGCTACACGCGCGTGCATGATTTATTCAATGAATTCTGTACGTGTTTTAATGATGCCGATGCGGTGATTGTGGCCGATATTTACAGCGCAGGCGAGGAACCGATCGAAGGCATTTCCGCTGATGCGCTGGTGCAGGGCTTGCGCAATGCCGGACATCGTAACGTGATGAAACTCGAATCGCCGGAGGCCTTGGCGCAAACGGTGGCATCGGTGGGCAGCAAGGGCGATATGGCGGTGTGTTTGGGTGCGGGTTCGATCACCAAATGGGCATATGCGTTGCCGGAGCAGCTCGAAAAATTGGCCAAGAAAAAGGCATCATCATGATGCCAGCGAAGCAAATGAATATTGCAAATCCGTTGCTGGGCGAGTATTTCACGCCCCGATTGCGCACCAATGCTGACCTTTCCAAAACCAACTGGTTCCGCGTCGGCGGGTTGGCACAGTGGTTATTTAAGCCGGAAGATGCGCAGGATTTATCGGTATTTCTGGCTGCGTTACCACTGGAAATTCCGGTGACGGTGCTTGGTGTCGGCTCGAATATTATTATTCGTGATGGTGGGCTGGATGGGGTGGTAGTTAAGCTTGGGCGGGGTTTTACGCAGTTGTCAGTTGTCGGTGGTCAGTTGTCAGCAGGTGCAGCTTGTTTGGATGTGAACGTCGCACAATTCGCTTGTGAAAATAGTTTAGCGGGACTTGAATTTCTAAGCGGCATTCCTGGCACCATCGGTGGAGGGGTAGCGATGAATGCGGGCGCGTATGACAATGATGTTTCGCAGGTGCTGGTGGAAGCGGAAATTGTGCAGCGCGATGGAAAAATCTGCACACTGAGCAATGCGGAACTAAAATTCGTCTATCGCAACAGCACATTGCCCGAAGGCGCGATTGTCACCAAAGCAATTTTTAAAACCGCACCCGGAAACAAAACCGAAATCGCAAAAAAAATAAAGGAAATTCAGGCCGCGCGCGAAGACACACAGCCGATTCGCTCGCGCACCGGCGGCAGCACGTTTAAAAATCCAGAGGGCCACAAAGCCTGGGAGTTGATTGAACGCGCGGGATGCCGGAGACTCACCATCGGCGGTGCGCAGGTGTCGGAAAAACATTGTAATTTTTTGATCAATACCGGCAATGCCACGGCAGCGGATTTAGAAAATCTTGGCGAAGAAGTGATCAAGCGCGTGCGCGAAAAAACGGGTGTGACGCTGGAGTGGGAAATTAAGAGGATTGGTAAGATGAAATGAAACATATCGTAGTCCTAAAAGGCGGCTGGTCGGCGGAGCGTGAGGTGTCGTTAAACAGCGGCGCGGCGTGCGCGAAGGCATTGGTGGAAGCAGGTTATCAGGTGACGGAAATTGATATGAAGCCCGGCGAGCCGATTTCGGTCGTCATTGATGCGCTGGCAAAAGCCAAACCCGATGCGGTGTTTAATGCGCTGCATGGCAATTTTGGTGAGGATGGGCGCGTGCAGGGGCTGCTTGATCTCATGAAAATTCCTTATACACATTCCGGTCTTTTGGCCTCGGCAGTAGCAATGGATAAACCGATGGCGAAGAAGATATTTGAGGGCGCGGGAATTCGTTGTGCCAAGGGCGTGACGCTCACACTTGCTGAGCTGCGCAAGGGCGATCCGATGCAGCGGCCGTTTGTGGTAAAGCCCGCGGCGGAAGGCTCGAGTGTGGGTGTATATATCGTCACGCAGGAAGATAACCGCCCGCTTTCGGTGATTTTGGAAAAGGAAAAAGAGCTGCTGCGGCAGTATCTTGTCGAGGAATATATTGCAGGCCGCGAGATCACCGTAGCGGTGCTCAATGACCGGCCGCTGGGTGTCACGGAAATCCGCCCGAAATCAGGTTTTTATGATTACGAGAATAAATATACCGATGGAAAAACGGAGCATCTTTGCCCCGCGCCGCTCCCAAAATCGCAATATGACGAAGTGATGCAGCTGGCCCTGAAAGCCCATAAAGCCTTGGGTTGCAGGGGTTTATCGCGCGCGGATTTCCGGTTTGACGGCAAGGATTTTTATATACTTGAAGTCAATACCCAGCCGGGCATGACGGCGCTGTCGCTATCGCCCGAAATTGCGGCTTATGCTGGCATTTCCTTCAAAATGCTGGTAAAAGAGTTAATCGAAAGGGCAACCTATGGCTAGCACACGCCAACGCCAATCACAGCGTATCATGCGCGAGAAAATTGCGCGCAAAAAACGCAAAATCATCATGCGCCGCGTGATGATTATTGGCGGTGCGTGCGTAAGCGTGGTTATTATTGGCAGCGGCTTATGGGCGTGGAAATCAGGGGCGGCAATGCGGGCCGTGCAGGCGGTGGAAAACGGCGCATTCGGCCTTACCGCAAAAGCCGGATTTTCCCTGCAATCCCTGTATTTGGAGGGGCGCAACCGTACCTCGATGGAGGAGGTGGATAAAGCGTTGGGCGTTAAAAAAGGCGATCCGATTTTGCAAGTGTCGATCAACGATGTGAAAGCGCGGCTTGAGAAAATCGAGAGCGTAAAATTCGCAACTGTCGAGCGCGCGTTGCCGGGAACGCTCTATGTGAAAATTGTCGAACGCGAGCCGGTGGCGCAGTGGCAGCATCAGGGTAAAATCGCGTTGGTGGACGATAATGGTAATATTATGAATGGGTTGGATATGGCGCCGTATCGCAAGCTGCCGCTGATCATCGGCGATGAAGCGCCCAAGCATGTGGCGGAACTCATGCAAATGCTGGCCGCGCAGCCGGAACTGGAGAAGCGTTTTGCGGCTGCGTTCTGGGTGGGCGAGCGGCGCTGGAATATCCGGCTGGATAAGAATATCGAGGTGAAATTGCCTGAGCAAAATCCGGCGGATGCATGGAAAAAACTGGCGGAGATCGAAACCCGGCAAAAGGTACTCGAGCGCGATATCACGGAGGTGGATTTGCGGCTGGAAGGTAAGATGTTCATTCGCCTCGCGCCGGACCAGATGGACGGCAAAAAGCCTAAATCCGCAAATTCCAAGAGCGCCTGAAAACTCTACTTTGGCTTCAAATCTGCTTGCGATGAAGCTTCCTCGAAGCAAGTCACGTATTAAAGCATACGCTCATGCTTCTCGGTATTCATCGCTTCGCGCTTTTTTGCCAAAGCGAGTAGTTTATGGGGTTATTTCGGTGCAATTAAGGTACATTTCGGTACAGTTTTCGCCCCTTTTTCGCACGTGAATTGTTAAATTACAAATGGTTATGCGTGATACGCGGAGGGGGGAATAATGGCCCGCCGCACGCCCCTTGACGCCAGCCATTCTACGGCGATTTTGCATGGGCGGGGAGGGGATTTTCTGACATTGCTAATAAGATTGCACATGGTAGTTTTGTTACAGTTTTTTATGAGGCTCTTGGATGCTGTACGGCAGGATTGTGCGACAAGGATTGGTTACGCTGACGATTATTTTTCTTGCAGGAAGTGCAGTTGCAGAATCAGAGGATAGCCAACAATCTATTCCACCAGTCAAAACTCAAGCTGTAAATACCAGCAACGGCAAGCATCATAGCCAAAACCCAAAACCCACGCCGCCGTCTGTTCCTACGCCAGTTATCGTATCCGGTGACTTGGGCATACATCTCACCGATACAGAGAAACGCACTGATACAGAATCTGATAAATGGATTGAACCTGTCAATATCTTTAACCTGCTTCTGGTTTGCGTTGGAGGCGCTCAAGCTTGGTTCATTTGGCTCACCTTCAAAGCTGGTAAACTTAATGCTAGAGCCACTGTTCGCGCTGCTCGTACTGCCAGACATACCCTCCGTACTATGGATGATACCGCTGAAAGGCAATTGCGTGCTTATGTACTTTTTGAAAGCGCACGTACTATTAATGTTGAAGTCGGAAAAATTCCCTACGTTAAAATAACTATTAAAAACTTCGGCCAAACTCCTGCTAGAATTGTTGCTCATCGCGCTAATGTCGGGTTTGGTCATTACCCACCAACTATAGGCGATCCGCCTCCCGTAGATAACAGTGAATTCTTTATTTTTATACTCGCTCCCGGTGCTGAATATTATGCCGAACCAAAGTTTAATCAGCCCCTGAGACAGATTGAAATTGATGGAATTAATAGTGGTAGAGCCGCTTTGTATGCCTTTGGTGAAATCAGTTATGAGGATGCCTTTGGCAAGATTCGGACCACCAAATATAAGCTTTTTAGTGGAGGTCCACTCGGTTTGACCGATAGCATGGCTCCATGGAAAGATGGTAATGAGTATAATTAGCGCCCACAGCGCCAAGCGAGATACGGATATTCTCCGGCTCAATATTAACTTACCTCAAGCTAAACCGCCAAATTCTGTTTGTTGTGCCGCCTGATACATAATACCGAAAAATTTTGATATTACTTCCCTAACATTATTACGACAATTCCCGCCTTCGCGGGAATGACAAAAAATAGGGCACCAACCCCATTGACAACTCCTCCAATTCCTCTGAGTATAAGCGCGTTAATAATCATTACCGAGCACAAAAAACGCGCCAGAAAATACACCCAGAAAATACACATGAAAAAGTCCAAAACCCTTCGTAAAAACCCCACCGGCAGCATCACCGTGCTCGATATCGGCACCACCAAAATCGCCTGCTTCATCGCGCATATGGATTCGGCGGGTGAAATCCGCATCGTCGGCATCGGGCATCAGCTCTCCAAAGGCATCAGGAGCGGCATCATCACCGATTTTGCCGAGGCCGAGGCCTCCATCGTGGCCGCCGTGCACGCCGCCGAGCAGATGGCGGGCGAGACGATTGAGGATGTGAAAGTGAGCCTGTCCGGCGGCAATCTCACCTCGCGCAATGTCACCGTTGAAATGACCATGCTGGGCGAAGAAGTCACCGACCGCGATATTCTCGATATCATCGAGCAGGGCCGCGCTAGCGTGACGCATAGCGAGCACGATATTATTCACTGCATCCCGGTGTCCTATTATCTCGATGGCGCGCGCGGCATTTCCGATCCGCGCAAGATGTTCGGCAAAAAACTCGGCGCTGACTTGCATATTATCACCGGCCTGCCCAGCATCACGCGCAACCTCGCGCATTGCGTGGCGCAGTGTCATCTGAATGTCGCGGAATATATCGCAGCGCCTTATGCCTCGGCGCTTTCAGTGCTGGAAGAGGACGAAAAACAATTGGGCGTCACGCTCATCGACATGGGCGGCGGCGTGACGAGTTTTTGCGTATTCAATGGCGGCAAGAATGTCTATACCGATGCGGTGCCCGTCGGTGGCCATCACGTCACCAACGACATCGCACGCGGGCTTTCCACCAGCCTCATCAACGCCGAGCGCTTAAAAACGCTGCACGGCAGCGCCATTTCCAGCGGGCATGACGACCAGGTGATGGTGGAAGTGCCGCCGCTGGGCGAGGAAGAATCCGACGAGCCCAACACGCTGCCGCGCTCGATGCTGATTGGCGTCATCCGCCCGCGCATCGAAGAAATTTTTGAGATGATCAGAAGCAAGATCGAAATCAGCGGGGCAGGGCCGATGGCCGGCAAACGCGTGGTTTTAACGGGTGGCGCAAGCCAGCTACTGGGGTCACGTGAAATGGCGGGAAGTATCTTAGGCAAACAGGTGCGCCTGGGCAGGCCCAAGCCCTTGCCGGGGCTGGCCGAAGCGGTTAGCGGCCCGGCGTTTGCGACCGCGCTTGGCATGGTGGAATATGTCATCAAAAAACCGATGGAAGAGCAAATGTTCGACGCGCACCAGCATCGCGGCGGCCTCACGGCTGGTTTTGAAAAAGTGGTGAGCTGGTTTAAAGAGAATTTTTAGCGTGTGGGTGTTTTCCCGCCGGTCACAACCGATTGAATGAATTGCAGACCGTTTTTAAACTGAGTATTCTGGCCTGCCGGTTCATTTCCCTGTAATTTTATTGCATTCACATCGCTGCCGACGACATCATTTAATACTTTCTTGAGATCGGTTTTGAGTTCCTCTTTATTTGCTTCCAAGGTAAGGCGCGTCATATCCTTATCTTTGGGCTCGCCCAGACCCGCTAATTTTTTATGCAGCTCCTGATTTTTTTCTATGATAGCGGTGATTTTATCATGTATGGCATCTCGCCCTTCGGGAGTGTGCGTCGACATGCCGCGTAGCGTGCGCACTGCATCGAGCACCCCGCTTAAGTCTTCAGGGTTTATTTTCATGCTAACCGGGGATAATCCATCCTTATCCAGCCCCGCCTTCTCAAGATCAGCGAGGACCCGTTTTTGTTTCGTCTCATCCATCGAATGGAATTCGACTATTGTGAATGATTCGCGTATTTCTTTTCCGCTTGCCGTTCTTGTATAGTTGGTGAGGTTTCCCTTATCGTCATATTTACGGACGGTGTATTCTCCTTTGGGATCGATGCGCCGGTAATAATCGCGTTCGCGCGGATCATCCATTTGCTTGTATACAGCATTTTCCAAGGGCGTTTCGGGCCCGTAGTGCTTGCCGTCGCCCGCCGCTTTGCCCCCGCCACCTGACGATGCCTGTGCGGCCTGATCTATAAGGGTTTGAATGGCTTGGACGGCTTCCGTTACGCCGGGTGCGCCGGCTGGCAGGCCCGCCATGAGCGCCAACGCTTTGGCAATCACCTGAAGGGGATTTTTATCCAGCTGCTGCTTTAGCGCACCAACCTGCTGCCTCACCGATGCAACCAGTTTTGCCGCATCCGGATTATCGGACAGTTTCTGTGGTGCGTTTGGGTTCGGGTTATCTCTGTCGTTAGCCATAATCTATCCCCTCTTTATTTTTACCTTTGTTGTACCGCTTGCGCAAGGTAGCTTGTGGCGCGTTCGCCGGCGAGCGTGGCGACGAACGATTTTTCCAGTGTTTTGGCTTGCGCATCCTGCGATGTTTCTTTCTCGTGCGATAGGTTGTTGCGCCAATTTTTTTGCCCCATCCCGCTGAAAGCAATGGCGGTGACCGGCAGCTGGCCTTCGTTGATGGCGTCGGCCAGCGCGATCGCGTGCGCCTTGCTTTCGCATGCTTTGATGACGCGGGTTTTATTGCGCTGCGTCAATTCCTCATAGGGCTTGCCGAGATGGCTTTTGATATATTCCGACAGATTTTTATCGAGCTTGAGAATAATCGGGAATACCTGCTCCGGCTGGACGGTTTGCTGCTTAGCCATGTCCTGCAATTTCACCAGATCGGGGTAGACGCTTAAAGGTTCGTGCGAGCGGAAATAGCTCTTGCCCATTTTTTCGATACTGATGGTCGCCATACCGATCACGCTGAGCGCGCCGGTTAGTGACATATATGCGCTAAAGCCCATCTTGGGGATATCGCCGATTTTTTGTACGAAGCCGACCGCGCTGCTCATGGCGATGGCGGTTAGCGTGGTGACAGCTGCGCGCGCGATGGCCATGACGTAATTATATTTGTTGCGATACGCCAGGTGTTTCAGTTCCATTTGCAGTGGCTTTAGCGCCTTGTCGCCGACGACTTTTTCGTCCGCCGCTTTATACATATCAGGAACGGTGAGCTTGCTGTCGAGCGGCTTGTCCAGTACGCGTGCAATGTCGTTATGGTAGAGTGCCAGCTCGCGGTTTAAGTTGGCGCGGTTGCGAAAATAGGCGCGGCCCAACTCAAACGCCAGCATCGCGCCGCCGGCGATGAGCGTTGCTACGGCAGGTGTGATACCAACGGCGGGAGCGAGCGGACCGGCGCCGACTACTGCGAAAACCGCAATGGCTTGTAGCATGGAGGGATATAAACGCTCGTTGAACCAGTCGAAAAATTTGACTTCGCTGAGCTCGCGCTGCTGCGCGTCGAAACCATCCGAGCGCAAGGGCTCACGCGGCGCTTCCGGGGATGGCGCAGGCATGTCGCTGGGGATATTGCCGTTTAGTATGTCATCACTCATAAAAATCCGGGTTTTCTTAAAGAATATCATTGCGGATAGGCGCTGTGTGTGACAGTTTCATGAAAGTTGGGTGCGAGTGCATGACAGAATATGAAAAAAATGGCCACCACCCACAAAATGTAGTGGTAATTTGTCAAAAAATAGTCAATATATACGTCAGACTAACTGTTTTGAGGGGGATTTAACATGAGCATTAACCTGCATATTCCGGCAAAAACTGAGATTTTACGGCCGACTATTACGGTCATAGGTGTCGGCGGCGCCGGCGGAAACGCGGTTAACAACATGATTGCCTCCAATCTCGAGGGCGTTAATTTCGTGGTCGCCAACACCGATGCGCAGGCGCTCGATAATTCGCTCACCGAACGCACCATTCAGTTGGGTGCAGGCATCACCAAGGGTCTCGGTGCTGGCGCCAATCCGGAAGTGGGCCGCGCAGCCGCCGAAGAAGCGCGCGATGAAATCGCCGCTTATATCGAAGGCTCCAATATGGTGTTCATCACCGCCGGTATGGGCGGCGGCACTGGCACGGGCGCTGCAGCCGTTGTAGCCAAAATTGCCAAAGAGCAAGGCGTGCTCACCATCGGCGTGGTCACCAAGCCGTTCCAGTTCGAAGGTTCGCACCGCATGAAGCTGGCTGAATCCGGCCTTAAAGACCTGCAGGAATCCGTCGATACGCTGATCGTTATACCCAACCAGAATCTGTTCCGCATTGCCAACGAACGCACCACCTTTGCCGATGCCTTCAAAATGGCCGACGAAGTGCTGCATTCCGGCGTGCGCGGCGTCACTGACCTCATGGTCAAACCCGGCCTTATCAACCTTGACTTCGCCGATATCCGCACCGTGATGCGCGAAATGGGCAAAGCCATGATGGGCACCGGCGAAGCAACCGGCGAGCGCCGTGCGGTTGAAGCCGCTGAAGCTGCTATTTCCAACCCGCTGCTCGATGACGTGTCGCTCAAAGGCGCTCATCAGCATCACCGGTGGCCCAGACATGACGCTATTTGAAGTCGACGAAGCGGCCAACCGCGTCCGCGAAGAAGTCGATCCCGATGCTAATATTATTTTCGG
>Ga0206845_1155_pt1 | contig 17749 bp, 17 predicted proteins | sample Alteio_BWOrgCont_19_FD_152887 | JGI IMG/M metagenome (GOLD analysis project Ga0206845, IMG submission 152887) | Enriched cells from forest soil in Barre Woods Harvard Forest LTER site, Petersham, Massachusetts, United States -... | ecosystem: Environmental > Terrestrial > Soil > Temperate forest >...
CACATGGAAACGCCGGAGGTCAGTTCAAGCGCCAATGAATTTGCATTTGGATTTGTGAGCGCGACGAATCTGGCTAGCGCCGACGACATGCATATGCATCAGATGACGCTGAAGATCGAAGATGCCGATCACTTCTCCGAAGTGTGGACCATGCACATGAACGGCAAAGAGCAGACTACGACGTTCCACTTCACACGCAAGAAGGCTTAGTGGAACGAGGGACCGAGCTGTTTGTTGCATAAGGATGGCCTCCATATTATCGAAGGGATTCGGTAATATAACCGGCGCACGGTCCCTGCCGGTGAGGCCAAGGAGTTGCCCCGGAATGAATTCGCAAAATCCAGTGGATGTAGCGATGGCGTTCGTGACCAAGATCAACGAGCACGATGTGGACGGGTTGGTGGCGTTGATGACGCCGGATCACGTGTTCGTGGATGCGTTGAACACAACATTTCGCGGCGCGGATCAAATGCGGCAGGGATGGAAAGGCTACTTCGCAATGTTTCCGGATTATGCTATCGAAGTGATAGACGAGGCAGACCGCGGGAACCTGGTGGCCATGTTTGGGAAGGCGCGGGGGACGTTTGCGGTGAACGGGTTGTTGCCGAGAGAAAATTCTTGGGAGATACCGGCGGCTTGGAAGGCGGTGGTGAAGGACGGGCTTGTGGCGGAGTGGCGAGTTTATTGCGATAACGATCCGGCGCGCAAAATTATGGCTGCGAATTCGGCGAAGGCTGGAAGTTAGCCGCCGCCTACGAAGTGGACGAATCGTCTCCGATATTATCGCAGGCAGAGAAGTTTCCTCGTTATCCCGCGAACGACGAAAGGCAGAATGCCGGGCTGAAGACCCCGGCGCTACATTTAAACCCACTGCAGGATCCCGCAAGCTCGGAAATCGCGCTTGCGAGTTAGCCGCCGCCTACGAAGTGGACTATTTCTAAATTATCGTTTGGCTGGACTTTTGTTTCGTTCCACATTGCGCGGGGGAGAATGTTTAGGTTGTACTCGATGGCGACCCGGTCATTGCGCATTTCTAGAAAATTCAAGAGAGCGGCGACGGTTAAACCGTCGGGGACTTCGCGCGGGTCGCCGTTTATTTTTACGAGCATGGGCGATTATGGGGCGGGAGTGGCCGATGAGCTTGACGATTCTTTTGCGCGCGAACGCATGACGAAACGAATTTCGTCCTTCCAGGTGTCAGCTTTGGCGCAAATGACGAGCGCTAGGTCGCCCTTCCCTAGCGGCGGGAGCGGGAATTGGATGCGGACGCGGCCTTGCTCATCGGTCATGGCGGAGTGGTGAGCGCCGTCCAGCGATCCTTCGATTAGCGCTTCGACGTTGGCTCCCACTTGCGGCTGGCGATCGGCGCGGCGCGAGACTTCCACTTCCAGCGAAACTTTTCCTGCCGACAGCCACGAATTCGGATTTAGAAGCTGCAATTGAATCCCGCCGGGGCGAGTAGCTTGCGTGGCGGCGGACGCTGAAGCAATTTCGGAGTCGAGAGCGCCGGAGCGAATGTCTTCAATTACGGCGCGGTGCTGCTCTTCTACACGGAAGCGGAGATCTTCGTCGGTGAAGGAATCGAAACGCGACAGTTCCGTGTAATTGAAGGCGCGGCGATGCAAAATTCGGCCATTCTGATAGACGGCGGTATCGATGATGGGATGAGCGGGGCCGCGGTCTTCGGTCTGGATGTGGAAGACCTGGTCGCCAACTTTGATGTCGGTGTTGAAACCGGAGCTCATCGAGCTTCGGGCTCCTTTTCGTTGCGGCCACGGCAATTTTTCGAGAATCCAATTATTCGAGAGTTCATTTGACCGGGTGCACTCGGGTCGTTATTATAACAGCGCACTGAAAATGAACAGCAATTACCTAGACTCGTATGGCTCGTTGTTACTAATGTTTGTGCTAGCCATGGGCCTGGCTGGGGCGCTGGTGGTGATGTCCACTTTGGTGGGGCGGCACAAGCGGTCGCGCGAGAAAGACGAGCCCTATGAATGCGGGATCCATCCGACGGGGGATGCGCGCGAGCCGATTTCGGTGCAGTTTTATATGGTGGCGCTGCTTTTTATTTTGTTCGACATCGAGGCCATATTTTTGTATCCGTGGGCCCTGGTTTACCGGCAACTGCAGGTGTTCGGCTTTGTGGAGATGCTGCTCTACATTATAATTTTGCTGGCTGGTTACATATTCCTCTGGAAGAAGGGCGCGCTCGACTGGAATCGCTGAGCGGCGTCCCCCGGGAACGAACTCATAATGGAATCGCAGGAAGTTGATAAAAATCCCGTAGTGCAAAGACTGCGAGCGTGGGACAGCGAAGCTGTCTCGCAAGTGATTGAGTTTCGCGGGGAAACGACGGTGGTGATTCCGCGAGAACACTTGCAGCGGGCTTGCAGCTATCTGGCTACCGAGCCGTTCCTTTATTTTGCGTTTCTTTCCGACATCACTACCGTCGATAAATTCCCGCTGGAACCACGTTTTGAAGTGAACTACCACCTGCTTTCTATTGCGCGTACGGACCGTTTGCGGCTGAAAGTGCGTTTGGCTGGAAACGATCCGGTGATACCGTCCGTCACTTCGGTGTGGCCTACGGCGAACTGGCATGAGCGGGAGAATTACGACTTATTCGGAATACGGTTCGAGGGGCATCCGGATTTGAAGCGGATTTTGATGCCAGACGACTGGGAAGGCCATCCGCTGCGGAAAGATTATGCGACAGAAGGACCTCGGTAAGCTTTGGCGAATTTGGATGATTGAAAATCGATGACAACTACTGTTGAAACGCCGACTGGCGCCGCGCAAACGATGGTCCTGAATATGGGGCCGCAGCACCCGTCCACGCACGGAGTTTTGCGCGTGGTTCTGGAGCTGAACGGCGAGATTGTGGTGAAGGCGGAGCCAATCATCGGGTATCTGCACACGGGCATTGAGAAATCGTGCGAAGCGAAGACTTATTCGCAAGCGATTACGTTGACCGATCGCATCGATTACCTGGCGCCGCTTTCAAATAATTTGGGGTATTGCCTGGCGGTGGAGAAATTGCTGGGGTTGGAGATTCCCAAGCGCGCGCAATACACGCGCGTGCTGCTGACTGAGCTGACGCGGATCGCTTCGCACCTGGTGTGGCTGGGGACGCATGCCATTGATTTGGGCGCGATGTCGGTTTTTCTTTACACCTTCCGCGAGCGCGAAGAAATCATGAAGATTTTTGAGTACGTGTCGGGCCAGCGGATGATGACGAGCTATTTCCGCATCGGCGGGCTGGCGCTGGAACCGCCTCCGGGATTTTTGGACAAAGTTCGGCGAGTGATGGATGCGCTGCCCGGGCACATTGATGAATACGAAGATTTGCTGACGAACAACCGCATATGGCTGGGACGCACGAAAGGCGTGGGAATTATCAGCGCAGACGATGCGATCGCGATGGGATGCTCGGGGCCGATGTTGCGTGGGAGCGGCGTGGCGTATGACGTGCGCAAGGCATTTCCCTATTCGAGCTACAACGAATTCAATTTTGACGTGCAGACGCAAACGGCGGGCGATTGTTTCGCGCGCTATCAAGTGCGCGTAGCGGAAATCCGTGAGAGCATAAAAATCGTGCGTCAGGCGATGGAGCGAGTGGCCAAGGCTGACGGGCCGATTCGTACGGAGGCTCCGGGAATTATTCCGCCTTCGCGCGAAGAAATGAAGACTTCGATTGAGGGGCTGATCTACCACTTCAAAATTTATACGGAAGGATTCGCACCGCCCCCGGGCGAAGTGTACCAAGTGATTGAGTCGCCGCGCGGCGAGCTGGGATTTTTTGTGGCTAGCGATGGTTCGGCAAAACCGTATCGCGTGAAAGTGCGCGCGCCTTCTTTTGTGAATCTGCAATCGCTGCCGACGCTCGCTGTGGGGCGTTTGATCGCCGACGTTGTGGCGTGCATTGGGACGACGGATATCGTCCTGGGAGAAGTGGATCGCTAATGCAACTTCCCGCCGCGTTGGAAGAAAAATTCACACAATTATTGAGTCGCTACCCGGTGAAACGGTCGGCGCTGATTCCCATGATGATGTACGCGCAGGATCAGTTTGGATTTCTGAGCGATGAGGTGCTGGAGGAGATTGCCACGCGGGTGGATTTGAACGTGCTGCAGGTGACGGAGACGATGGCGTATTACTCGATGCTGAGGCGCAAGCCAGCCGGGCGCTATCACATTCAAGTTTGCACGAATATTTCCTGCATGCTGCGCGGCGCGAATGATTTGTACAAGCACGTGCAGAAACGGCTGGGCATCGGCAACAAGGAAGTTTCGCCGTCCGGCACATTTTCGTTGGAAGAAGTGGAGTGCATCGGCGCTTGCACCGGCGCTCCGGCGATGCAAGTGAATTACGATTACTATGAAAATCTCGATGCGGACAAAGTGGATTCGATTTTTGAGCAGCTTCAGGATGGGAAGAAGCCGACACCGGTCCCGGTAATTTCGGGCGCTTTGCATCCACGCAATCCGGCGGAAATTCCTGTAATCAGCAAACGATTTGGAATTCCAAATTCGACGAAGATTGATGTGTATCTGCAGAACGAAGGGTATCAGGCGCTGGAGAAAGCGCTGAAGCAGATGACTCCCGACCAGATTATCGATGAAATGAAGAAATCGAATCTGCGCGGGCGCGGCGGAGCGGGCTTCCCTGCCGGGATGAAATGGAGTTTTGTTCCCAAAGACATTCCCAAGCCGAAATATATTCTGGCGAATGGCGACGAGAGCGAGCCGGGGACTTCGAAAGACCGTCCGCTGATGGAAATGGACCCGCACCAATTGATCGAGGGCATGATTATTGCGGGACGCGCGATTGGGTCGCAGCAAGGTTACGTTTACATTCGCGGGGAATATCGCTACGTGCTGGATATTGTGGAAGGCGCGATTAAGGAAGCGTACGAGCGCGGTTATCTGGGCAAAAATATTCTAGGCAGCGGATTTAATTTCGAGCTTGCGGCGCATACCGGCGCGGGCGCGTACGAATGCGGCGAAGAATCTGCGTTGATGGAATCGCTGGAGGGCAAACGCGGGTATCCGCGAATTAAACCGCCGTTCCCTGCTGTTGTGGGGCTTTACGGTTGTCCTACGGTTATCAATAACGTTGAAACGCTCAGCACGGTGCCGGCGGTTATTCGGCAAGGCGGCGACTGGTACGCTGCGTTGGGGACGCCGAAAAATGGCGGTACGCGCTTGTATTCGATTTCCGGGCACATTAATAAGCCGGGGATTTACGAGTTGCCGCTGGGATTTAATTTGAAGCGGCTGATTGAAGACGTGGCCGGCGGAATGAAGGACGGCAAGAAATTGAAGGCGGTGATACCGGGCGGAAGTTCTTGTCCGCTGCTTTCTGCGGATGAAATTGATGTGGCGCTGGATTACGACTCGGTGGCAAAGATTGGGTCGATGCTGGGATCCGGCGGCACAGTGATCATCGACGAAGATACGTGCATGGTGGATTTGGCGCGGCGCATTATGCACTTTTACGCGCACGAATCGTGCGGCTGGTGCATCCCGTGCAGAGAAGGCACGACCTGGCTGCGGAAACTGCTGGATCGTTTTCATGATGGCGGAGGGCGCGCCGAAGATATTTCTCTAATTGATGAACTATCGAAAAATATGTTGGGGCGGACATTCTGTCCGCTGGGCGACGCGGCTGCATTGCCTACGATTAGCATCGTGAAAAAGTGGCGACCGGAATTTGAGGATCATCTGCGCGGCAAATGCTCGTTCAAGCCAGCGAAGATGATCGTGGGAGCTTCGTAGACGCCATGCCTGAAGTAAAACAAATCACGTTTACGATCAACGACGAGAAACTTACTACGCCTGCGGGCACACTTGTGCTCGAAGCGGCGAAGGGCAAAGGCATAGAGGTTCCGTCGTTTTGCTACTACCCGGGGCTTTCGCTACAGGCGGCTTGCCGGATGTGTCTGGTGGAAGTGGAAAAAACGCCGAAGCTGCAGACGGCGTGCACGCTGGTGGCGGTGGAAGGCATGGTGGTAAAGACGGATACGCCGCAGGTGCACAAAGCGCGCAAGGACATGATCGAGTTTCTGCTTTCGAACCATCCGCTGGATTGTCCGGTGTGCGACAAGGGCGGCGAGTGCGAATTGCAGGACATGACGTTTCGTTACGGGCTGGACCACAGCCGTTTCAACGAAGAAAAGCTGCATTATCCGGAAGAAAAGTGGTCGCCGCTGGTTTATTACGACGCGCCGCGATGTATTTTGTGTTTTCGATGCGTGCGCGTTTGCGATGAAGGCATGGATGTGAAGGCGCTCGGTGTGGGCGCGCGCGGCGTGAGCTCCGTGATTCTGCCGAACAAACCGGGTGAGCTGGCTTGCGAAGAGTGCGGCATGTGCATTGATATATGTCCGGTGGGAGCGCTTACGAGCGGGACTTATCGTTATCAGACCCGGCCGTGGGAAATGAAATATGTTCCGGACCCGTGCACGCACTGCTCGAATGGGTGCAAGACTACGCTGGGCGTACGTAACAATGAGATCCTTCGCGCGAATAATCGGGACCATTCGGGGATTAATGACGAGTTTTTGTGCGCGAAAGGGCGATTTGGATTTGATTTCACGCACAACCCTGATCGCGTGCGACAACCATTGCTTCGGCGCAACGGAAAATTGGAGCCGGCGAGCTGGGAAGATGCGTTGGAAGAAATCGCGCGGCGGCTGAAGCAGGTTCACGAAAAGCATGGAGCGAATGCGATTGGCGTGATTGGTTCGAATCACACGACGAACGAAGAAAATTATTTGTTGAACCGGTTTGCGCGCGGAACTTTGGGGACGAATAACATCGATCATCATCGGACCGCTGATTACGCGGGCTTGGCGGCTGCGTTGGGACCAAAAGCCAAAAGCGCGCTGGCCACGATGGCCGATATTTACAAGACGAACGCGGTTCTGCTGATTGGAAACGATGTGACGAACCAGAATCCGCTGGTTGCGTGGCAGATTCGGACCGGCGTGCGTCACCATCAGGCGCGGCTATATGCGATCAACGGCGAGCCGAGCAAAATTCATCGGCAGGCGGCGCATGGGGTGGAAACTGCCAAGGGCGGAGAGGCTGCAGCGGTTCGTTGGCTGGCGACGGGCGAAGGACAATTCGAGCAGAGCGTTGCGGATTCGCTTGCGAAGATGAAAGAAGCGCTGGAAAAGGAATCGGACGTGGTGATTCTTTTTGGCGCGGATATTCAAGGCGGTGCGATTCGCGATTTAGTTGCGTTTGGCTCGCGGCTGGGCGGGCAGACGCGCTATATGGCGCTGGGGGATTACTCGAATTCACGCGGCGCTGCGGATATGGGAATTTTGCCGGATCGATTGCCGGGCTACGCTTCAATTGCTAACGACGCGCAGAGAAGAAAATTCGGGAAGGTTTGGGGATGCGATATTTCGGCGGCGCCGGGAATGACGGCTCGGGCAATGATGGACGCTGCGATCGCGGGGACATTGAAGGCGATGTATGTGGTGGGCGCGAATCCGGTAAAAACTTTTGGAGTGGCGCAGCCGGATCGCCTGAGCGGTTTGGAACTGCTGGTTGTGCACGATATGTTTTTGACGGAGACTGCGTTGCGCGCGGACGTGGTGCTGCCGGCGGCTTCGTCGTATGAAAAAGACGGCACGTTGACGAATACAGCGGGCGAAGTGCAGATGACGCATCGGTCGATCGACCCACAAGGGCCACGCAGCGATTTCGACCTGCTGCGCATTTTGTCGCATCAACTTGGGATGTTGGGGCTGGGCGCACCGATTCGTTTGCGCACGCCGGAAGCGGCGTTTGATGAAATTCACCAGAACGTGTCGGGCTACGAAGTTTCCGTCGCCAGCTTGCTCGCGGGAGGCGCGGAGTTGACGACGGCGAGTTGCAAAACGCCGGAACCGAATTACAACGTGCCGACCGACGCGGTTTTCTCTTCACACGATTATTTATTTACCAGCGGAACCTTGGGGCGCTATTGTTCCAGGCTCGCATCCACAAAAGAGGCTAAAGACACGCCGTGGAGTTCGTCACCCAACATGCAGTCCTGGTGGTATCGCTAGTAAAGATCGTCATTTTGCTTTTTTTGACTTTGACGACGCTGGCGTACCTTACCTGGTTTGAACGCAAAGTCGTGGCGCACATTCAGTCGCGCTGGGGCCCGTACTATGTGGGCGCGCATGGATTGCTGCAGCCGTTGGCTGACGGCGTGAAATTTCTGTTCAAAGAGGATGTGACGCCGCCGGGAGCGGATAAATTTCTGTACGTGCTCGCACCGTTTCTGGCGTTGTCGCTGGCATTGACGACGATTGCGCTGATTCCTTTTGGGCCGGCGACGATTACGATTCTTGGACAGCCCACGCAACTGATTGTCGCGGACGTGAACATCGGCTTGATGTTTCTTTTCGCCATTACGTCTATCGGCGTATATGGCGTGGCGCTGGCGGGTTGGTCTTCGAACAGCAAGTATCCGCTGCTCGGCGGGCTGCGGAGCTCGGCGCAAATGATCAGCTACGAAGTGGCGCTGACGCTGTCCGTGGTGGGAGTGGTGCTGCTGGCGGGGACGCTGAATTTCAACGAAATGGTTTCGGACCAGACTGGATACTATCGTTACCTGCCGTTTATTCCGCGCTGGCACGTATTTCCGCAGATTATCGGATTCCTTTGTTACTTCACTTCGGCGATTGCGGAGACGAACCGCGTTCCGTTTGACTTGCCGGAAGCGGAAACAGAACTCGTCGCGGGATTCCACACCGAGTATTCCAGTTTCAAGTTCGCGATGTTTTTTATGGCCGAATACGCGAACATGCTCACGGTTTCTTTTCTGGCGACGATTTTGTTTTTGGGTGGATGGCTTTCGCCTTTTCCGGAGAGCTGGACGTTTCTGCAATATTTGCCCGCGGTTTTGTTGCTTGGGCTGGGAGTTTATTTGGCATATGACGCGGTGATGGGAGCGACTGGGATTGCGCGGATTCAGCTTGTCGTGATTACGTGCGGAGCGCTGCTGCTTGGCGCGCTTTGTTTGCTACCCGCGGTTATGCCGGTGATTCAGGGGCCGTTCTGGTTTCTGCTGAAAGTGGGCGGACTGCTTTTCTTTTATGTTTGGACGCGCGGGACTCTGCCGCGTTTTCGATATGACCAATTGATGTCGCTCGGGTGGAAGCTGCTGCTGCCGGTATCGCTGGCGAATCTGGTGGGCACCGCGTTGTGGATTGTTTTCCCCTTCTTGGTGAAGCACTGATGAGCCTTCCATTTATTTTATTTTTTGTTTTTGCGCTGATCGCGATTGGCGGAGCGGTGCTGTTGATTGTGGCTCGCGAGCCGATTCACAGCGCGCTGTCGCTGATTTTGGTGATGATGTCGCTTGCTGGACTCTATCTGATGCTTGGCGCGGAATTCATCGCGTCTGTGCAAATTATTGTGTACGCGGGCGCGATCATGGTGCTGTTCGTTTTTGTGATCATGTTGCTGAATGCGGGCGTGGAAGAACGCACGGACTACAGCAAGATGGCGAAATATGCGGGAATTCCGCTGGGGATATTGCTGCTTCTGGAGCTGGCGCATTGGATGCACCATTCGCTGATCGGCAAAACGCCGGCAAACGGCGCGGGCTCGGCGAACGTGATGGTTTCGACGCGAGAGCTGTCCATGCAACTTTTTCAGAAATATTTGTTTCCGTTTGAAGCAACTTCCATTTTGATTCTGATCGCGATTCTGGGCGCGCTGGTTTTGGCGAAGAGGGACGAATGAACGTCGTTCCAGTTGCTTATTACCTGGTGCTGAGTGCCGTTCTGTTCGGACTTGGCGTGGTGGCGTTCGTGTTCAAGCGCAATATCATCACGATTTTGCTGGCCATCGAGCTGATGCTGAACGCGGTGAACCTGGCGTTTGTGGCGTTTGCGCGCGCGTGGGGACAAACGGACGGACTCGTATTCGTTTTCTTCGTAATTGTGGTGGCTGCGGCGGAATCGGCGGTAGGACTGGCGATTGTGATACGGATTTACCAGAACCGGCAAACCCTGAACATCGAACGCGTGAACCTCCTGAAATTCTGATGCCAATACTCGAACATCTTTGGATCATTATCGCGCTGCCTCTGGCTGGGGCTGCGCTGAATGGGTTGCTCGGGAAGAATTGGTCCAAGGCTCTGGTGAATTCCGTTGGGATTGGATCTGTTTCGCTGGCGTTTTTGTCTGTGCTGGAAGCGATTCGCGAATTTTCGTTGCTCCCCGCGGGACAGCTTTCGTTTTTCAAGAATTATTTCAATTGGATGGCGGCAGGGTCGTTCAAGGTGGATTTCGCGCTGCAGATGGATCACTTGACGATCGTGATGCTGCTGGTGGTGACGTTTGTGAGTTTGCTTGTGCACATTTATTCGACCGGATACATGGCGCACGAGGAAGGATATTACCGGTTCTTCGCGTACCTGAATTTGTTTGTGTTCTTCATGCTGACGCTTGTGCTGGCGGCAAATATCGTGCTGATGTTTGTGGGCTGGGAAGGCGTCGGACTGTGCAGCTATTTGCTGATCGGATTCTGGTTTCTGAAACAATCTGCGATTAGTGCGGGGAAGAAAGCGTTTATTACCACGCGAATTGGCGACTTTGGATTCACGGTCGGAATATTGCTGCTCTTCTGGACATTTGGGTCGGTGGATTTTGGAACGGTATTCATGAAGGCCGCGAATATGCCGGCGGAGAGCGCGACGCAGGCAGGCGTGCTGACTTGGATTTGCTTGTTGCTGTTTGCCGGAGCGATTGGCAAATCCGCACAACTGCCGCTGTACGTCTGGTTGCCGGATGCGATGGAAGGTCCGACGCCGGTAAGCGCGTTAATACACGCGGCCACGATGGTGACGGCGGGCGTTTACATGGTGGCGCGCATGCACGCGCTGTTTTCGCGAGCGCCGATTGCGATGTTTGTGGTGGCGGCGGTGGGAGCGATCACTGCGTTTTATGCGGCGACGATCGGGCTGGTGCAAACCGACATCAAAAAGGTTCTGGCGTATTCCACCGTGTCGCAACTTGGGTACATGTTTCTCGGCTGCGGAGTAGGAGCGTACGCTGCCGGAATTTTCCATTTAATGACGCACGCGTTTTTCAAAGGCTTGCTTTTTTTGGCTGCGGGCAGCGTGATTCATGCGATGGGCGGCGAGCAGGACATGCGCAACATGGGCGGGCTACGAAAACAGATTCCGGTCACGTTTTGGACCATGTTCATCGCAACGCTTGCGATTGCGGGGATTCCAGGGTTCGCTGGATTTTTCAGCAAGGATGAAATTCTGGATGCGGCTGGTTCTGGAGCGGACGCTCACATCACGCTCTGGCTGCTGGGGCTGGCGGGCGCGGGGCTGACGTCGTTCTATATGTTCCGGCTAATATTTTTGACGTTTTTCGGCAAGCCTCGATTTGACGAGCATAAAGTGCACGTTCACGAATCGCCGCGCAGCATGACTGTGCCGCTGATGGTTCTGGCGCTGCTTTCGATTGTGGGCGGATGGTTTGCGGCGCCACACCTGATTGGCAAGACGGATTACTTCGAAGCGTTTCTGCATCCGGTGTTCGCTGCTTACGGAGTCCCGGCAGGAATTGAACAAGGCGCGTCTTTGGCCGGAGCGGCGGGCGAAGCGGGTGGAATCTCTCCGAGCCCTGCAATGGAACTGCTGCATGCTTTGACCGGGCCGCCGGTCGTGCTCGCGATTATCGGGTTGCTGGTGGCTTGGTGGTTTTATATTCGCAGGCCGGACGCGCCGAAGAAACTTGCCGCGAGCGTGCATGGGCTCTACAAACTTTTGCTCGATAAATATTATGTGGACGAGATTTACGCGGCGGCGATCATCCGCCCATTTCTTTGGATTTCGACCAACGTGCTCTGGCATGCGGTGGATGAACGCGTGATTGACGGCACGGTGAACGGCGTGGCGAGCGTGGCCCGCGAAGTTGGAGGACAGGCTCGCGAACTGCAATCGGGGAATGCGCGAAGCTACGCTACGTGGGTGGTGATTGGAGCTTTGGGGTTTAGCGTATTGATGCTGGGCGTTTGGATGGTGCGCTAGCGTGGACATGCCATCTCACTTGCTGACGGTTATCGCGTTCTTGCCGCTGCTGGGCGTCCCTGCGCTTTTGCTGCTGCGCGCGGACGATCACATTTGGATTCGGCGGATCGCGCTGGCTGTCTCGCTGGCGGAGTTTGCGATCTCACTTTTTCTGTTGCGCGGATTCGATGCGGTGAACGCGGGGTATCAATTCGAGGAATATTCCGACTGGATATCGCGCGCTGGCATCCATTATCACCTGGGCGTTGACGGCATCAGCCTGTTTCTCGTTTTACTCACAACATTTCTGACGCCTCTGGCGATTCTGTGTTCGTGGCAAGCCATTCAGGAAAACGTAAAAGGATTTTTCATCGCATTGCTGGTGATTGAGACGGCCATGATCGGCGTTTTCGTTTCGCTCGACCTGCTGCTGTTCTTCTTTTTCTGGGAACTCACGCTGATTCCGATGTATTTCCTGATTGGGATATGGGGCCACGGTCGGCGAATTTATGCCGCGGTGAAATTTATTCTGTACACCATGTTCGGTTCCATTCTGATGCTGGTGGCAATTTTATGGCTTTACAACCTGGCGGGCACGTTTGATTTGCCGGATATTCAGACGAAACTTCAAGCTGGAATGGTTTTGCTGCCGGCGCGAACCGAGCTTCTACTTTTCGGCGCTTTCTTTCTGGCGTTTGCGATCAAGGTGCCGCTGTTCCCTCTGCACACATGGCTGCCGGACGCGCATACAGAGGCTCCGACGGCAGGTTCTGTAATTCTAGCGGGCGTGATGCTGAAACTCGGAACGTACGGCATGCTGCGATTTTGCTTGCCGCTATTTCCGGACGCGGCGCACCGCATGGCCCCGTTCATCGGCATACTTGCGATTATTGGAATTGTGTATGGCGCGATGGTCGCTACGGTGCAGACCGATTTGAAACGGCTGGTGGCGTACACGTCGGTGAGCCACCTTGGATTTGTGGTGCTGGGAATTTTTGCGTTCAGCACAATTTCGGTACAGGGCGCGATTTTTCAAATGTTGAGCCACGGGATTTCGACCGGCGCGCTATTTTTGGGCGTAGGAATGCTGTACGACCGGCGGCATACGTTTAAGATCAAGGAATACGGCGGGTTGATCAATCCGATGCCGGTACTGATGTCATTTTTTCTTTTCATTGCGCTGTCGTCGCTGGCGTTGCCGCCGCTGAACGGATTTATCGGCGAATTCCTAATTTTGATCGGCACATTTCAAAACCATCATGCCTGGGCGGCTTGGGCTGCGAGCGGAGCGGTGCTTTCGGCGATCTACTTATTGTGGGCGTACCAGCGCGTGGGATTCGGAGAAGTAACTCTCGAGAAAAACCGCAATCTACCTGATGCATCAGGTCGAGAGCGGCTGATTCTTGCCACGATGGCGGTGGCGATTATATTCATGGGCGTGGCTTCGCCGCTCTTTACTCGGCGCATGCAAAGTTCCACAGATAGTTTGCTGCAACAGATGGATCGCGTCCACAACGTGTCCCGACCGGCTAGGCCTGACCCGGCAGCAGCACAAACAGCCGTCGCTGCTCGACCGCCGGAGAAAGCATCCGCGAAGGCAATTTCGCTAAGGCGCGTCCAGCCGTGATTCCCTTCCCGCTCGAACAGATCGCTAACTTTCATCGGCTGGCGCCGGAAATAATTCTTTGTATATTCGGCATCGTGATTATGGTGGCGGACCCGTTTGTTCGGGCTGCGCACAAGCGCTGGTTGGGTTGGCTGGCTTTTGTCGGCACGCTGAGCGCGCTGGTTGGCGTGGAATTGATGTCGCGCGATCCGGGCAACGCCTACAGCGATTTGGTTCGCGCGGACGCCTTCAGCATTTTTGTCCATGTGATCGTGATTGGGGCTGCGGCGCTGGCGATACTTGGCTCATTCAATTATTTGGAAGAAGAGAACATACAGCGTGGCGAATATTATGCGCTCGTGCTGTTTGCAAGTGCTGGAATGGGAATTCTTGCTGGCGCAAACGAGCTTGTTACGGCGTTTATCGGGCTGGAGATGAGCTCAATTTCCACTTATGTGCTGGCCGGGTTTCGGCGGCGGGCGATTAAATCCAACGAAGCGTCGTTGAAATATTTCGTGCTGGGATCGTTCGCTACTGCATTTTTTCTATACGGCATTGCGATGGTGTATGGCGCGACCGGGACTACGCGTATCGATTTAATTTCAGCGGCGCTGCAGAAAATGATTGCCGAGCACGGGCAGATTGCGGCGCTGGCAATTCTTGGGCTCGCGCTGATGTTCGTGGGGCTGGGCTTCAAGGTTGTGGTTGCTCCGTTTCAGATCTACGCGCCGGATGTGTACGAGGGCGCGCCGACTCCGGTGACGGCTTTACTTGCGTCGGGGCCAAAGGCTGCGACTTTCGCGGTGATGCTGCGGATCTTTTATGTGTCATTCGGCTCGGCGGGACATTTCTGGTTCTGGGCTGTTTGGGGTTCCGCGATACTGACCATGATCGTCGGAAATTTCGCCGCATTGGTGCAGACGAACGTGAAGCGCATGCTGGCGTACTCGTCCATCGCGCATGCCGGATATATTTTGGTGGCGTTCGCAGCGGGGACGGATATCGGAATCGCGGCGGTTCTCTTTTATCTGGCTGCTTACGCGCTGATGAAGATTGGCGCGTTCCTGGTGATCGCCCATCTGGGGCAGCAAGGCGAAAAGCGTCTGGAAATCACGGACTATGCGGGATTGGGGAGCAGACAACCGGTGCTGGCTGTTTGTTTTTCGCTATTTCTGCTTTCGCTGCTGGGATTGCCGGCTACCGGCGGATTCCTGGGCAAACTTTTCGCGTTTCAGGCCGCGCTTGATTCGAAGATCGTGTGGCTGGTCGTCGTCGCGGCGATCAACAGCGTGATTGGCGCTTACTATTATTTGCGCGTGATTGTGGCGATGTATTTCTGGGAGCCGTCGAAGGAGTATGTGCCGTCTAAGGTGGCCCCTACACTTGCTTTTGCTCTTGCGATCGCCGCAGTTGGAACGCTGTACCTGGGCATACTTCCGGCGCGTGTTCTAGATTTAGCCAAAGTGGCTGCTGATTCGATCTATCTGCGTTAACCTCTCGCTCTCGCACCTCGAAATCGCCACAGCAAAGCGCCGGCAGGATGCCGGCGGTACAAAAACAAAAAGCCCGGAAGTTCGCTTGGCGGCGAACCTCCGGGCTTTTCAAAACTTGCGGCTTAGTAACCGACTTTTGCGAAAACGATAGCGAGAGTGAACAGCGCCAGAGTCTCGATGAAAACCAATCCGAGAATCATGGCCGTTCGAATTGCGCCAGCGGCGGAGGGATTGCGAGCCATTCCTTCGCAAGCGGCGGCTGCGACACGCGACTGCGCGATGCCGCAAAACGAAGCTGCGATAGCCATGGAGCCGCCGGCAGCCAGCACGATCCAACGAGCAACGTGCTCCGGCGGTTTGCCGGCGTCAGCCTGAGCGAAGGCCGGCAATGCCATACTGGCGGAAACGAACAACAGGAACATGAACGCGGTAACTTTTTTCACTTGTTTCTCCTTTTTTATAAAACGCTTCCAGGAGGTGGCTCCCGACATCCTCAAGCAGCCGGGATCACACTGGGCAGCGATAATGCCGGATTATTAATGCTCCTCTGAAGTTGCCATTCCGATATAAAGAGCGGGAAGAATAGTGAACACGAACGCCTGCACGATCGCGACAAAGAGATGAAGCGCCATGAAGGCCACGGGAAATATTGCAGGAAAAATCCCGAGAATTAAACCTAGAGCCGGATGAGTTCGCCCGACGATCAAAGCAGGAGTCATGAAAAGGCCGAGAAAGATAATGTAGATCAGCTCGCTGGCGAAAATATTGGCCCACAAGCGGACTGTCAACGAAAGCAAACGGGCGGTGTGGCTGATAATCTCGACGGGGAAAATAAGCCAGGAGAGCCACCAAACCGGGCCGGCAAAATGTTTTGCGTAGCCGATCGGGCCATGGTGCTTTAAGCCGAGCCAGTTGTAATAAGCAAAAGTGAGAATAGCGCAGGCGAGCGGGACGCTGGGATGCCCGGTGGGCGAAAGGAAAATAGGAACCAGGCTGATCGCATTAGCGAACAAGATAAAAATCGAAATCGCGCCAACCAGGGGAAGATACTCGCGGCCCTCGTGGCCCACGTTTTCGTCGAGCAAGTCGCGGATCCCTACGCCCATGGAGTTGGTGAGGAGGAGTTCCATCACCTGCTGGGTGCCTCCCGGGCGATCAGCCGATATTCGCGGGCGAAGCCAAAGGAAGAAAACCACGGCCAAAAGGCAAACCAGCACGGAGGCGGCGACAAAATTCGGGATTGGATTTGCGGGATCCCGGGGAGCAATTTTCAGAGCGGCCATTACCGCCAGCACGGCGTGGCCAAGAAGCTTGTTCAGCAGAAGCGTAAACCAATTCAAGTGTTCGTGTTCGTTCATTCGTTATTCAGGCCCCGAAAGACTTCATAAAGACTGCCTACCATTGCACCCGCTCCAAGCGAAAGAAGACCTACAAGCTCCGACAGGAGGGGTACTGCAAAGTAGTGAACAGTAACATAGATAATGGATGCTATCAATACGTAGCGGCCTCCGATCTTCCAGTAAAAACTGGCTGGCGTGCGGGCTTGGGCGCTTCCTGCTTTTGCGGTGGTGACCGTGGCGACCACGCCGAGGGATTGGTCTAGCCAGCGAAAATTCAGCCACGAAAGCACAGTTCCAATGGCGATTCCGACACCGAAGCGCCTGGATTTAGCGAGGAACACAAGGACGGCTGCGGCGAAGCCCAGGACTAGAATCAGCCAGGCGATTCGCCGGGAGATTCGGGCGTGGGCGGCATCATCCGGATTTTCCGGCGTCGTTGCTGTCACTTTTATCCAACCTCTTTAGCATGTCGCGCAAGCCTACGGCGAAACCAACTGCGCCCATCAGAATCATCAGCCATGGTTTTGTGTGCAGCCAGCGATCCAATAGAAAACCAAAGAGACCACCGACGAGAGCTCCTCCAGCCAAGAGGAACGGAAGCTCCATGGCCAGGGCCATTTGGGTAGCTCCGCCTGGACGTTTGCGCGGCGAGGGATCTTGTGAAGCCATGGCGATTTGCGCTCAGCGTCCGAACGGGATGAGTAACGAATAAGTCGCGAGGCGCAGGAATTGCTCGGGGAAAATTCCGGCGGCCAAAGTAACGAGAACCATTGCCGCGAGAGCAAATTTCTGGGCTAGCGAGATTACCGGAAGCACAGGATCGGTGGATTCCTTTACCCACATCGCCGCAACCAAGCGGAAGTAATAGTAAACCGCGGGCAAAATGTACAGAACCGACAGAACTGCCAGATAGGTATGGCCTGTCTCGATTAGCGCCCAAAATACGAGCAGCTTGGCGAAGAAGCCCGCGGTGGGCGGAATTCCTGCGAGCGAGAGTAGGAAAATCAGCATGACGACGGCCGCGCCGGGATTGCGCTGGATCAGTCCGTTCAGGTCGTCGATGTCGTCGCCGATTACGCCTCTGTGCCGCAACAGAATGATGGTGGCGAAAGCGCCGGTGTTGAAAAACGCGTAAACGAAAAGGTAGAAGGCCATGGCTTGCAGGCCGCGGGCGTTGAGCGTGCCGTCGGGATTTACGGCGGCGACCAGGCCGAGCAGGATGTAACCCACCTGAGTGATCGAGGAGTAGGCGAGCAGGCGTTTTATGTTTGACT
>Ga0206845_1144_pt2 | contig 17665 bp, 14 predicted proteins | sample Alteio_BWOrgCont_19_FD_152887 | JGI IMG/M metagenome (GOLD analysis project Ga0206845, IMG submission 152887) | Enriched cells from forest soil in Barre Woods Harvard Forest LTER site, Petersham, Massachusetts, United States -... | ecosystem: Environmental > Terrestrial > Soil > Temperate forest >...
GGTGAAGCGCCACCCACTTTATTTGATTATTTACCCAAAAACGCATTATTAGTGATCGATGAATCCCACGTCACCGTGCCACAATTAGGCGCAATGTATAGAGGCGATCGGGCTCGCAAAGAAACCTTGGTAGAATATGGTTTTCGCTTACCCTCGGCCTTAGATAATCGCCCCATGCAATTTGAAGAATTTGAACAACGCTCGCCCCAAACCATTTATGTATCCGCAACTCCAGGTCCGTATGAATTAACTCATGCCGATGCGGTGGCTGAACAAGTGGTGCGCCCCACCGGATTAATTGATCCCGAAATTATCATTAAGCCCATTAAGTCTCAGGTCGATGATTTATTATCAGAAGTCAATCTACGTGCCAAACAAAATGAACGCGTGCTGGTAACGACACTGACCAAACGCATGGCTGAGGATTTAACGGAGTATTTATCTGAACACAAAGTGCGGGTACGCTATTTACATTCTGACATTGATACCGTGGAGCGCATGGAAATATTACGCGATTTGCGGTTAGGAAAATTTGATTGTTTAGTCGGAATCAATTTATTACGCGAAGGTTTGGATTTACCCGAAGTTTCATTGGTTGCGATTTTAGATGCCGATAAAGAAGGATTTCTGCGCTCCGAGCGATCATTAATTCAAACCATAGGCCGTGCGGCGCGTCACATCAACGGTAAAGTGATTTTATATGCTGATACCATGACCAAATCCATGCACGCTGCAATAAGTGAAACCGATCGCCGCCGAGAAAAGCAAACAGCGTATAATCTAGCGCAAGGCATTACGCCTAAATCAATAGAAAAAGCGGTACATGATGTGATGGAAGGCGCGCGTTTTGTGGTTTCAAAAGATAAATCTAAAATTGAGTTTCTTGAGGATTATTCTTTGCTAACACCCAGACAATTGACTAAGAAAATTGCAGAGCTTGAAAATGAAATGATTACTCATGCGAAGAATTTGGAATTTGAGCAGGCTGCGCGTTTGCGGGATGAGATTAAAGCGATAAATGAGAAATTCTCGGGGATTTAGTTCATGATCCCCCAATTATTACCCAAACGGAGACATTCATGGCCGGAGTATTAATCTACAATGGGCGGGAAATTTATTCCAATACTCCACAAAAAGGCCTCGCGCTTTTATATCGCGCATGTTTTAGGGGTTATAACAAATATAGATCTATAGAGCGTATCACGATTATCCACACAGAAAATAAAATAGACATTCAGCCCCGGTTCCTTCCGGAAAGTTTGGAAAAACTAATTCGTCAACAACTTTCAAAACCTGGAAATCTGCAGCACTTAAATCGTACCATACTGTTCAATTACGAAGCAGGGATCACTAGGTTCATCAATGCAGGTACTAACACCAAATTTGCTATTTTTTCAGTTCATAGTTACTTGATGGATTGGGGCGCCGAAGACTGGTTTGGCTCGGAAGAAGACAGTGTGCTCGATAAACTGTATCAAAATGCTACAGGAGCTAAGTCATTAAGCCGCTATATCAAGGATGTATTTTGTCAAGATTATGAAGAGACCACAGAGTCACCTGAAATTCATGAAGATAGACCGGCACCTAAAACAGCAAACTCTCCCACTTCACTGCCGTTTATTGCTTGTCTAGTGGCCAAACTCGGTTATTTGTCACCCGAGGAGGCTATGATTTACATAAAAAATACAGTGCTCCTACAGCATAAGAAGAACTATTTTGGAACGAAGTTGCCAGCTTATGCCATTTCTTTATTTTTGAATGCAAACTTAGGGCGCTTTACCCATATCTTTAGCACTTTATGTATGCATTATATGCAAGGGCTTACTTTTTGGAAGCACGACCCATTTCTTTTAAGCCATGTTTTGAATACGCAAACACTGAGGACTCAATTTTTTCAGCAGTGTGTTTTAAGTAATATTAATTTGATTCCAATTTTACAATGCGATCCTGCTTTGCAAGCGTCTTATCAAGTGGATCAAAATCGGTTAGACCATTTATGGAGCCTCGCGCAAACGGATAAAAAATTCTTCTTGCCTATTGAAGCGATTATGCCAATTATTTCGCGATTAAAGCAGATCTTTGATGAAGATGTCTATCATACAAAAAAACGTCATAATCTGAATGACGTATTATCTAAGCTAGATATTTTGAGTTGTAGCGCAATACCCACTGAACTATTAGTCTATGAAACCTCATGGGTGAATTTAATTGAAAAAGATGACGCTTGGATAAATGTACCTTCAAATACACCTTATTGTGAAAATATTTATCGGCTGGGTTTAGAAGAGAAATCAGCGGCAATTCGTCAAAAGCTATTGGTTCATCATATAGCGGGCGCAATTGAAAAATGTAAACACTCTTGGGGCTATGCCTTCCAATATATACCGGAAATAAGCGCACTAATTTCCCGCACAGAATTTTTCAAAATCTATCTGCAACACCAAGATGAAGTCCCGAATGACGAGGCCATTCAATTTTTAGGTTATTATTTTAAAGCAAAGAAAGAGACGGTGGGATCGGATGAAGAAAATGAAGTGAGGATAGAGCTCTCTCGCTTGCATAAGGCGCTCGGTCATTCCGAGCAGGGAACGCTAAGCCTAATTCAAAATCAGGGAACACTGTCCCCTAGTAATAGTGATGTGACAGCGACTGCTGCGGCTTTTGGCCTTTTTAAGGCTCGAGCAACGCACCCAATTTGATTTAGAAATGATTTTACAATTAGGTTTTTGCAGCGGCATAGAAAATTATTCGCGTTATCTCTCTGGACGCGGACCTGGTGAAGCGCCACCCACTTTATTTGATTATTTACCCAAAAACGCATTATTAGTGATCGATGAATCCCACGTCACCGTGCCACAATTAGGCGCAATGTATAGAGGCGATCGGGCTCGCAAAGAAACCTTGGTAGAATATGGTTTTCGCTTACCCTCGGCCTTAGATAATCGCCCCATGCAATTTGAAGAATTTGAACAACGCTCGCCCCAAACCATTTATGTATCCGCAACTCCAGGTCCGTATGAATTAACTCATGCCGATGCGGTGGCTGAACAAGTGGTGCGCCCCACCGGATTAATTGATCCCGAAATTATCATTAAGCCCATTAAGTCTCAGGTCGATGATTTATTATCAGAAGTCAATCTACGTGCCAAACAAAATGAACGCGTGCTGGTAACGACACTGACCAAACGCATGGCTGAGGATTTAACGGAGTATTTATCTGAACACAAAGTGCGGGTACGCTATTTACATTCTGACATTGATACCGTGGAGCGCATGGAAATATTACGCGATTTGCGGTTAGGAAAATTTGATTGTTTAGTCGGAATCAATTTATTACGCGAAGGTTTGGATTTACCCGAAGTTTCATTGGTTGCGATTTTAGATGCCGATAAAGAAGGATTTCTGCGCTCCGAGCGATCATTAATTCAAACCATAGGCCGTGCGGCGCGTCACATCAACGGTAAAGTGATTTTATATGCTGATACCATGACCAAATCCATGCACGCTGCAATAAGTGAAACCGATCGCCGCCGAGAAAAGCAAACAGCGTATAATCTAGCGCAAGGCATTACGCCTAAATCAATAGAAAAAGCGGTACATGATGTGATGGAAGGCGCGCGTTTTGTGGTTTCAAAAGATAAATCTAAAATTGAGTTTCTTGAGGATTATTCTTTGCTAACACCCAGACAATTGACTAAGAAAATTGCAGAGCTTGAAAATGAAATGATTACGCATGCGAAGAATTTGGAATTTGAGCAGGCTGCACGTTTGCGGGATGAGATTAAAGAGATTAATGCTAGATTTGTTGCCTTATAATCGCGGAGGAACAAGCGGAAACTGCTAGCACCTGGGGCAGTGTAGCATTGTCTAAAAAATGGGTAGATTTATTTGAAAGGATGGATTTTGTTGTCGCCGATCCAGAAGTATTTTGATCTCTGTATTGTTCCAATTTAAGTGGAGTAGGGTGATTGATTAAAAGGATAAGTTGACCTTTGGTAATGTTAATCCCTTCTTGTTGAGCTTGATTAAAGAGCTTGCTCGATTTATATTCTATCAGCACGTTTCTTTGATTTGTTTTATTAATTAGTTCATCATTAAGTGTTTTAATCTGTGTGGAATGTAAATGCAGTATTCTTTTTTTTCTTTTTATTATATCCGATTCTTTTTCATTGTCATTGAGTTGCGGCAAATGGGTTAGTGCAAATATATTATCTTTCAATAGCATTATTTCGGCTTTAATTTTCATTACTGTTTCCCTGGCTTCTTGAATCGCTTCTTTTAGTTTGGTAAGAGTGGGATCATCTACCTGGTTATTTTTAGGAGTATCCGTATTATAAGATTTTATATTAATTCCAGCAATGAAATCGACATTGAGGGGTCCCCTATCGTTGCGTTCTGTAATTATAGAATGCTCACCCCTCATAGAGGGTGTGCTATTAGGTATGGATTGTACAAGTGGTTGTTTTATCTTATTACTAAAATTAAAAACCTTATCAACAGAATTTAATTGATTTGCATTTCTTACAGCTTTAGCGGGCAGTTTAATGTCAGCTTTGCAGGCCAAATTATTGGATAACATACGCGATGGTTTGACTTCTAGTGCAGCATTATCGGCAATACCTCTTAATTTTTCTGCGTGCTGACTGGCACCGTCAAAAGAGAAATATTTGGAAAATAGGTTTGCTTCATAGTAAGCTTGCTCTGCATCGTTAGCTAGGTTTTCAGTATGCAATGCCATATGTTCAGCGTATATTGCTGCTTGCTCGGCATTATAAGCCGCCACATAATTTTTTATTTTCTCATCAGTATCTAATTCAAAACGTTGTTTTACTTCGTTAGATACGTCATCTACAGTGATGTCTGCTGGTTTTAATAGTGCTGCTTCAGGTATATTGGGCATGGGCTCGGGACGGAATAAAGTTTTATTTTTATTATAGCTAAAAATAATTTCATATAAAAAATTAAAAAAACCAAAAAAGTTTAATTTAAGACTCTTCCAAGAAAACAAAAACGAAGCACTGTTGTTTACATGTGCAAGAACCTCATAGCTTGATTTATTTAAATGGCTCCAGACAGATCCCTTTAGATACCATATGTCTTTGCTCAGTGTACTTTCTATATTTATAAAGAATGTTTTTTCATCATCTAGTGTTTGCTTGCTTAAAGAAAATGTGATGAGATGTTGAGTCAATTCTTTTTCATGTAGAAGCGTGCTGTTTTGATCCCTGTCAAGTGCGTCATTAATTATCGTGCGAACATCATCTTTTGTAGTTGTTATAGTGCTCCCACTACGACTTAGGATCTTCGGAGCAAACTTTGGCAGTCCAAGTAAAATTCTTAAATTACTGCATTGTGCGTCTTCTTGGAAAAAAATATGGTTAGTGATGCTCAATGGAATAATTTGATTCAATAATTTTTGATTGATATCATGCACTTCAGTTTGCGTATATTGATATAAGAAATCAATAATCTCATTTTGTTTTTCATTCAACTCGGCACTATTATTATAAGTTTTTTGCAGTTCTTTGATGAAATTGATTAAAGTAGATTTTTCTTGAAGCGGAGTCATTTTGGGGAAAATGACTTGCAATAGCGCCTGTGTGCTTGGGTTAAGTACTTCGTGATTGTCTTTTAATCTGTGTGTTAAAATTTGAAGATTAGTAGCTACATTTTCTGCTGTAGTCGCTGTGATTCCTGAATAAGTTTTTTCGAATGTACTCTGAGACATTCTGTCTTCGAATAGCGCACCAAGTCATCTGAACATTCTAAAGCGATTACCATGAATCCAGCTGCGCCCTTTTTTATTTTGGAGGTAAATGAACCATTTATTAAAATTGTTTTGGAGTAACCTTGTGCATCAAATTGTTTGATACTAAATGCAGTATATGTGACTGTTCTACCCTTTACATTATATCCATTTTCATTAATTGCTATATCTTTAGTATCAATTTTGATGTTTGAAATATCTAAAACTGCAGTGCCATGAGTTAATTTGAGAATATTTTTATTAAGTATCGAAATAATGGAATTACGTGTTATTTGATCATAATCTCTCATTCGATTATAGTTTTCATTGTTAAATGTATGCCCAGTTCTCGTAGCCAAATTACCTATGGGTATATATTTAATAGGACTATCATCTGCATTAAATTTTGCAGCCATTGGGTTTGTTATAAATGCCCAATTCACGAATCCCATTATATTTCCTCTTATTCCTAATGATTATAATAATATGATTGTATCCGATTTATATTAAGTGAATGTTAGCTGAGCAGTCACAAGCTAATGTTTTAAGTATTGTTTTAACTGTCGAACTATAATCAAGTTAATATGTCTACTTTAGTTAATATTTCTATGTTATCCTCAAAGACTCTTAAAATATTTTCTTTAGAAACAAGCACTTATGATTTGGGTGTTTTTCTTATTTAATAATGCTTTAATGTTTGCCAAGTATAATCATATATATTCCGGATGAGATGCGAGTGCAGATCACCTTAATTTAGAGGAATTGATATGCTTTATGTGAATTGGAATTATCTAAAAGAACCTATACCCCAGGGTACAGAGCCGGATGATGATTACAAAATTATTCAATTAAACCCCATTATAAATCTCACCAATCTTACCCATCAGATGATCTATTTGGGCCAAGGCGGCCTGAATTTATTGCACAACATTAAAGCATGCTCAGACAGTACTCCATTTAAAATTATATCGACTGAAAATGTAGTGACAGTACTTGATTCATGGAGAATGATTGAGATTGAGAGTCCATCAGAGGTAGATAGCCTATCCACTACGGACACCGACTCAGACACTCCAACTGCCGTTGCGTCTTTGCACACTACTTTGGTAAACGCATTATATTTATTCAGCACACCTGGTGATAATGATGATGAAAAAATTAAACAAAATAAAACCGTACAGAATTTTTTAAATCGCTATAACCATGATGTGGTGTGTAAAAGCGTGTTCGCATATTTTAATAAAAATTTACATGCACTCACTAACGGTAACGCCACTCTAGATACTTTTAGTCTCAAACAAAAAATTAAAATTGATAAAAAAGGTAATATTGTAGTCGAAGTGAAAGTCTCCGATCTTAGAATAACCCAAATGAATGCAAAAGGAGAGTATGAGTCTCATGAGCTTAAAGGTTCATTTACATTTACCGGAGTACAAGAGCAGGTTGATACTGCTGTATCGATAAGTTCTGAGAATCATGAGTTGGTTCGTTTATTTGAAGGCAGAATGACAGTTGCTGAGTTTAAAGAAGTTTGTCCTACTCTTAATATTCCAGATAAAGAAAATAAAATTGATAATCTTAAAATTTTATCACAACGCATAGCCCTAAATGATGAATCTCTGGCCCATGTGTCGTATAATCTGTTGAAAATAATTTTTCCTGAAATAAATGATTTACCTAGAAGGACTAGCTTAAATGATTTTTTAAAGGCAATTATTAAAACCTATTCGGGTGAGCCAAACTTTAATGCCAATCAAAAAAAAGTAATCGATTTTCTATGCGGGTATACCAAAAATCCAACTGGAGAACTTGCCCAAGGATTATTTGAAACAGTGGTATCTAAAAAAACCATCAATGATCATGAATTTTTTACAACTACACAATGTCAGCATTTAAGAGTATTACTCGGTTTACCTGTCTTTAAGCCAAAAGTGGTTGGAGATTTTAAAACAGCAGCTTTGGGAGGACGTAAACCTCCTAAAACGGAAGATAATATTTATAGTTTACTGATTGATGCGCTCTCTAGACATTCAACATTTTACCATCCTCATGCAAATCAATTAATTGAAAGTATTTTTAACTTTGTTATCAGTGAAAAAATGCCTGAGGATGAGCAGGAATTAATAAGTGCGATAAACAATATTATTAATCAAACGATTCCGGAATTAGATGAGCCTGTTAAAGTCTTGCTTCCAATAGCCAGTCGAGAGTTTTTTGATCATATTTTTGACACTTCAAAATTAATATATTCATGGGATCATTTTAAAAGCAGAATAGGACACTTTTTTCGCTCTTGTGCTAATTCTATTGTCGATGCGATAACATTTCCATTTTCATTGGATCGTGTGAGTGTAAAATTTTCTAATTTTATCGCTTATTTTCGTAAAAATTCCCAAATGGTAACCCTCAGTGATGATGTCTTAGAGCGTCCTAATATTTTAATTAATGATGAAGAAAATCCTGAACTTTTGACTATAGAAAATCTGGCTCGTACAGAAATACAACGATTTAGATTAAACACTGAACAAAAGCAAAAAGTTTACCTATCGGCTTACAATGGTGAACAAGAAGCATTATATTATGAGCAAACAGCACTTTATTTTGAACAAGCCCTGCCAAGAGTCGAAGCGCTTGCAAAAGATGCAGCTGAAAAAACAAGTAATATATTTTATTATCTATTCATGTCATATGATGATCATGTCAAGCTTTCGCATAAAGCGCAGGAACTTTCCTTAAAAGTTGACACCATTAGAGGTTACGCTAACGAATTTCGAATGGCAGCTGATAACGCGCGTCAAGAAGCAAACTCTTTTGCAGTAAAAGCAGGTTTGCGTTCACCTGCAAAGCAGGTCAGAGATGAGCGTGATTTATGTACGGTAGATAAAGTATTTAATTATTATTATACTACTCAGGAAATACAAAAAATTACCCGCACTTTAAATGATATTTCCAGATCTAATGAAAGCCGTACTAACACCTTGTATTCCGTTGATGCATTACATAAGCTTAGCGTGCTTGTTGAGCAGGGAAATAAATTTGCAGTGCTGCAATTCCTTGAAATGGAAGCATTTAAAGCTGAAAAATCTGAACTGAATTCTGTAACAGTAGCTAGCAATTGTCAATTAACAGCGGAAAAATTTCATTTAAAGGCTACGCAATCAAAATCTCAATCACAAGCTGAGGTATTAAATGCAAGAGTTGCACAATTAAACTCAAAAGCTGAAACACTAAAATTAAAAGCTAGGCAACTAAGGAATATAGCCGATCAATTTAAAAACTCTGAGCTTTTTATTGAAACAGATGGAGTTTCTGATACTAATTCAACTAGCACCACATTGAAGTATGACGCTGCGCAACAAAAGACAGTATGCTTTCCTCCAGAAAATGCTATTGCATCTGTTTATACTGAATCTACAGAGAAAGACGATGAAAAGATCGTGCACGCAACAGATAGTTTATTCCTCTTAAAAGAAGCTATTGTTAAAGCACGCGATGAATTAGGCTTTCTAAAAAATGAAATAAGTGATTTGCTGAAAGAGAAGCACACTCTCATTGAACGACCTCTTTATATTTCTAATAATGCAATTTTTGGGAATGCAAAAACTAATAAAGACCAGCTTCCAGTAGCTCAGCAGAAAATTGAGGAAAAAACAACTGCCAAGACGACATTGATTAAAGAAAAAACGGATGCATTGTTCTTGCAAGCTCAAGCCGCTAAAATTAATATTACGAAAATGCAACTCACACTTTTAATTAATCATCATACAACACTAAGTGTGGATGAATATATAGAAAGAAATAATTCAGAAACCTCTACTACCAAAACAGCATTACCATTATACGCAGACAATAAACTTAAACCAGTGATTAAAATGAGTAAAGGTGATCTCTATGTCAACAATCAGCCGTTGCAGTGTTAGTTTTAATGAACATTCCTTAGTCGACGTCCCGCGGCTTTATTAAAGACTCCTGGACCCCGCGGACAAGCCGCGGGACGTCGAGTAAGGATAACCGCTGGACGTCGCTCGTAAGGATAACTTTTCGTAAGCTCTAAATAAAGCTGCATTGACAAGTCCTAGGTATAACCCTATCCTGTTTTGGTCTTAAAAGGATATTAGACACCATGACCGGTTTACTTCAAATCGCACTTAAATTACTCGCCAATGATCGTGGAAAATTCTTTACCTTAATCGTAGGGATCACGTTTGCGGTTGTTTTGATGTTACTCATGACTTCGCTTTTTGCCGGCATCATGCAGCGTACCGCTGCTAATATCTATAATATAGGTGCGAAAGTATGGGTGATGGATCCATCAGTCAATACCCAAACCGACAATATTCCCATGCCGGATTACATATTAGACGTGGTGCGTAGCATCGAAGGTGTGAGTTATGCCGTACCGATGTACTCGGGCAGTGGGTTATTAAAACTCAACGATGGCCGCTATCAAGCGGCAAATGTGATCGGCATAGATGATGCGACGTTATTTGGCCGTCCGAATATGTTGCAAGGTGAAATTGCGGATATTTATAATAATGACGCCTATATCGCCATTCATGACAGCGAGTTTAGTAAATTGAATAACCCTGTCTTAGGCAGCACCTTTGAAGTGAATGATTACCGTGGTGTTGTGGTGGGCATAGGCGAAGCGCTGATGAGCGGGTTATTTGGCACACCGACTTTGTACACGACGTTCAATCGCGCTATTTCGGATTTACCTCAAATGCGCTTTACTATAACCTATATACTCGTTGAACCGAAAAATGTCGCGGATGTTGCTCACATTAAACAAACAGTCAGTGAAGCCGGTTATCTTGCCCTCACACAAAAAGAGTTTATCAAAAAAAATACGCACTATTATATGTATCAAACAGGATTAGGCACTAACGTCTTGATCATGACCGTGATTAGTTTTATCGTCGGCTTATCCATAGCCGGACAAACCTTTTATGCATTTGTGCTGGAGAATATTGAAGAATTTGGCGCGCTTAAAGCCATCGGTGCGAAAAAACAAGAACTGATAGAAATGATTTTATTTCAATCTAGCGTCGTGGGGTTTATCGGTTACGGTTTGGGGATGCTGATTGCCATGGTGCTGATTGCGTTGGCTAAATATCGTCTGGCAAATTATGCCGCATTAGTGACCTTTCAGAGTTTAGCGTTTTGCTTTTTAATGGTGCTCGCTATCGTGGCCTTTTCTAGCTACTTAGGTATAAGACGCGTGACGCGTATTGATCCTTTCGATATTTTTAGAGGCTAATATGCTACAGGCCAAAAATATAACTAAATGGTTTGGCGAAGGCGAGGCTAAAACCTATGCGTTGCATGACGTGAGTTTTGAGGTCAACTTTGGCGAGATGCTTTATATAGTCGGACCATCGGGTTCAGGTAAGACTACATTGCTGAGTATTATTTCCGGTATTTTACGCCCAAATGAAGGTAGCGTGACTGTGCTGGATAAAGACTTATGGCAAATGAGCGATAGTGATCTCGCGGATTTTCGTTTATATACTTTAGGATTCGTGTTTCAAGATTTTCATTTATTTAAAAAATTAACCTGTAAAGAAAATGTGGCCATTCCGCTAATATTGCAAAAAAAACCTATGGATGAGGCCTTGGCGGCGGCCCTTAAAGAATTGAAAATGGTCGGTTTAGAACGCCGCACGGAACTCAACCCAAATCGATTAAGCATAGGTGAGCAGCAACGGGTTGCGATTGCCCGAGCCATCGTGACCGAGCCGACCTTACTGATTTTAGATGAGCCTACGGCCTCATTAGATGGCGAAACAGGAAAAAGAATTATTTCGTTTATCAAAGAAAACCTATTGAATGAAAAAAGAGCCATCATCATCGTGACGCATGATAATCGTATTTATCCTTATGCATCCCGCATGATCCGCATGGAAGATGGGCGTATTACCGAAAAGGCAGGAAATTTAGATGAAGACTAGAGTGTTATTTATCATTGCGATTATAGGCTTAATTGCAGGCTTAACGAGTGTGGTTGTTTATAATAAAAAAATTAAAGTGCAAGCGCCGCTTGCGGTAAATTACAATCCTTATACCGCGGGCATTTATGCGACCGGGATCGTGGAGAGCTTCCAGACCAATGGCTCAAATGTGAATATTTATTCAGAAGTATCCTCTCGCATTACGGACATTATGGTCACCAACGGTGAAAGTGTGACGATAGGTACGCCGCTTATGGCCTTAGATGATAGTGTGCAGCGTGGCATTGTTGAAAAAGATGCCGCTAGCATACGGTATGCTAAAGCGGAACTGGCTAACGCACAAGATCAATTAACTAAAATGCAAACGGCTTATCGGATTAATCCTAAATCAGTCAGTAAATATGATCTGGATAATGCGATTAATGCGGTTAAAATTGCAAAAGAGGGCGTTGCCGTGGCTGTCGGGCAATATGATTCCGATAAGGCATTGCTGGATAAATATATTATCACTTCACCTATCGAGGGCTTGGTGCTTCGCATTGTGCCTGGAATAGGGGATTATTCATCCGCCGCAGTGGGGAGTTACGATCCCTACACGCAAGGCTACTTACCGCCCATCCAATTGGGGGTCGCTACTGATTTCTTGCAGGTCAGAACCTATGTGGATGAAATCCTTGTGCCACGATTGCCTGATCCGAGTAAACTTGAAGCGACGCTTTTTATTAGAGGGTTGCAAAATAAAAGTGTGCCTTTGGAATTTTCTAGCATTCAACCCTTTACCATTCCTAATATAGAACTCTCTAATCAGCGTAATGAGCGCGTGGATGTGAGGGTATTGCCGATCATTTTTAAATTTACCCGACCTAAGGATGTGAATATTTTCCCCGGTCAAATGGTTGATGTTTATATCAAAGAAAAGCCATGAGAAAATTAACGGTATTAACAGGAGTCATGCTACTTAGCGCATGCAGCCTCTACGAAAAACCTGAAGTGCCTGCTTTAGAGGTGCCTGATGATTTTAAAGTTGAACTTAACTTTACTAACCCTTATTTAAAAAATGAATGGTGGGAAAATTTCAATGACGAGACTTTAAATGCACTCGTTGAGCAGGCCTTAGAAGAAAATTATAATTATCAAGTTGCGCTGAATAATATTGATATTGCGCAAACTTATGTGGCGCAAAATAGGTCATATCTTTTTCCGCAAGTGGGTGCGGGGTTTAATGCTTCACGTAATAAATTTGTACCGGATGAATTCTTTGGTGCTTTTTCCACGCCCACTGCGCCACCGCCGCTTGATCCGGGTGCACAAGCTAAGTCTGCTACGCCATCATCCTCTGCTGCATCTAACTCTTCATCTTCATTTATAAATGGCGGAATTTTTGATGTGAATATGGTATCTGCTTATGCCAGTTATGAATTGGATGTTTGGAATCAAATTAGAAATAGCGTAAAACAAGCTGCCGCAGTCGTGAGAGTCAATGAAGCAGAAAGTGATGTGATTAAATTAACCTTAGTGAGTAACGTGGTAAATACATATTTTCAGCTTATGGCACTTTATGCCAATAGGGATAATTTAACTGAGCAGCATCACGCCGCGTTGTCGCTGATGCAGCTGGTAGAAGTCCAAAACAGAAGTGGTTTAATTGATGCCAGTAGTCTTTATAATGCGCAAATTCAAGCAGAGTCAATTTTAATTGCTTTGCAACAAATAAAAAAACAACAGCAAATTTTAGAATATATGCTGGCCTATTTACTGGGAGAATATCCAGAAGATTTTGCGATAAAACCGCACAATCATTTTAACACGTTACCCTATACGGAATTGATTCCAGAAGGGATCCCTGCGCAAATGTTAGCGCTGCGGCCGGATATACAAAGTGCTTATTTTCAAGTCATCTCTTATGGGTATTTAGAGAAGCAAGCTCTGGCCAATTTTTTACCCACATTTACTTTGACCGGTGGTTACGGTTATGCGAGCTCGACTTTCTCTAATTTAATCAACAATTCCAATGCGTTTTGGGATTATGGGCTTGGTATTTCTCAGTACGTATTTGATTATGCGGTGCGAGAAAGTCAGTATGACCGTGCGGGTGAACAATTCGAATCTTCAATTTTAAGTTATCAAAACACCGTGCTGAATGCCTTTTTGGAAGTCAATACGGCGTTGGTGTCTTATCAGGAAGATGCAATAGCGCTAGATGCGATTAAAAAACAAAAACAACAAAATACCGAACTTTTTAGTATTAGCGATGCGCAATATCAAGCGGGGTTAGTGAATTATACGGTGTATTTAACGAATGAATTAAATTTACTGCAAAGTGAGTACAATTTAGTGAATCAACAATTAATGGTGACGCAGGATATTATTCAAATTTATAAGGCTTTGGGTTTGGGGCTGGAGTCTTAGCTATCCATGCGGTCTTGGATTTTCCGCCTTTGTAAACGGCCAGAGTAAGACTTGCCCCCTTTACAAAGGGGGCAAGTTTTTCTCTTAACTTTAGTGAGCAATTAAATTCCTTTAATTTTGCCCGTAAATCTGAATACTCGGCACCGCACTACTGCCTACGCTCCATTCGCCATCTAGGGGATCAAGTCTGCCGTAATAGCCGATTACCCCATCATCACCTATAGGCCCAGATACATTCCATACGGGATTAAGCAGGGGCGGGGATTCTGATTGGGCGACGATCCAATACCGCTGTCCTTCTTCCAAATAAGGTTTAAGCTCAGAGTAGATCACATCTTTTTGCAGCAGACCTTGACTTGAGATTTGAAAAGTCCAAGATTCCAAAATGTAATCACTAGGTTGTGACTGACCGTCTTCACGCAAGTCATCGGTATTCAGCGTGATGGTCACTTCGCCTTGATAAATGGAACTATTATTCATAAACCACAGTTGGATATATTCTAAATTTATATCTTCCTGGGGCTCAAAACGGATTGCTGGCACTTGCCGGGTCGAGACATCAAAGCCCAATTCCGGCCAGGGTTCATTGGTTTTATAAATGGGCACCAATGCAGTAGGATCCGCACCAAAAGCAGTCCCCATAAATGCAGTTAAAAATACTAAAGATAAGGCAGATTTTAATAACATAATTTACATCCTGTAGATAAGGTTAAGGATAAGACCGAGATTTCAGAGTAATATAATTACTTATTAAAAGCTAGAGGAGGGTGTGAGTATTTTTGTGAGGTAATCGGCTTCATTGTTTAAGCCTAAAATGAGCTTAAATTCGCGATCTGGTGCAGTTAACCAGGTGTTGCGGGCGCGGATCCCAATTTCTTCTAAAGTTTCTAAGCAATCCGTGATAAACGAAGGACAGGCGATTGCGATGCGCTTAATGCCTTGTGCGGCAAGCTGCTCTAAAATGTGCTCGGTATAAGGCCCTGTCCAAGTTAAGCGACCTAGGCGTGATTGAAAACAGGTGATGACTTTTGTTTTACCTAAAGTGAGTTGTTCAGTGACTAAGCGTGAGGTTTGAAAACACTGGGCGCGGTAACAATTTTTATTGTCTAGTTGTATCATCGGGCAAGGGGTATCTGTGCACTGTTTACAGGGGTTTGATATTTTATAGAGTTGACGCATGGGTAAACCATGGTAACTTAATAATAAATATTCAACGTCGCTTTCATCCAAGCTAGGTTGAATCTTCTGAGCCAATGCCTGGATATAAGCTGGGTGATTATAAAAATCTTGGATGATTGCGAGCTTACTGCTGATTTTTTCGCTTGCGCTAATTTTTCGGATCTTTTCTAAAATAGATTCGGTCACCGCCGTGGAGTATTGCGCAAACAAAGGCAGGACGATAATTTTTTGGCACTGCTTTAATTCGCAAAGTGCAGAGACTAAATTGGGTTCACCGTAATTCATCCCCAGTCTCACACAATAGTCAGGTCCTAATAGATTTTGCAGCGATTCTTTTAAGGCCAGGCTGTTCGTCAGTAAAGGGGAGCCTTGATCTGTCCAGATTTGCTGATAGGCATGTGCTGATTTTTTCGCCCGTAACGGTATGATTAACCCTTGCACTAAAAGACTGCGCCAAGGATTAGGTAAATCTATCACATAGGGATCGCTTAAAAATTCGCGTAAATAGCGTTTGACTGAAGCCACATCACTGCCTGCAGGGGTGCCCAGATTGACGAGTAACACGCCTATAGTTTGTGCGGTGGGTGTATTCATGGAGGTTAACATTTTTAATTACGCTCTGCGCTTAGTTTTCTCAATAAAATCACCTTTTAATTGGCCACACGCGGCATCAATCAGTGGACCGCGGGTTTTACGCACAAAAGTTTTAAAGCCATGATCCCGTAAAATGGTTTGAAAGACTTTAATGCGTGCATCCGTTGAGCGTTGATAGCCACTGTGGGCAATCGGGTTAAACGGAATTAAATTAATTTTCGCTGGGACATCGGTTAATAGTTGTGCTAATTCATGTGCTAAAGCATCGGTGTCATTCACGCCATCAATTAAAATATATTCAAACAAAATTTTTCGCTTAGGATGTTTAAAATAATTTTTGCACACAGCCATTAACTCAAGCAGCGGATATTTTTTGTTAATAGGCATAAGTTGCGTGCGCAGCAGATCATTGGGCGCATGTAAAGACAGCGCTAATGAAACCTCAGTTTGCTGCGCGAGCTGCTGCATCTGTGGAATTAACCCTGCGGTGCTGACGGTCACGGTATATTTAGATAAATTATAAGCACAATCATCGAGTAAAATACTGATGGCTGGGATCACGTGTTCTAAATTTAATAAGGGTTCGCCCATGCCCATAAACACTACATTGGTAATGGTATGTTCACGTGTAGCTATCCAAATTTGGGCAATGATTTCCGCGGCCGTTAAATTACGTGAAAAGCCTTGTTTACCGGTGGCGCAAAAATCACAATTGAGTGCACACCCGACTTGCGAGGATACACACAAGGTGCCACGCGAGGGTTCCGGAATAAATACGGTTTCTATCGCGCTGCCATCGTTTAAGGCAATTAAATATTTTTGCGTGCCATCCGTTGCGGTATGAGTATGTAGCACTTTAGGCGGGCTGCAGGGAAAATCGGTGGCTAAATGCTGGCGTAGCGTTAAAGGCAGGCTATCAAGGTGAGTAAAATCTAATAAATGGCCTCGGTGTATCGCTTTAAACAAAGAAAACGCATGGGCCGATTTATAGCCGCGTTTAGCCATGAAAGCTAATAAATCCTCGCGAGTTGCGCCTAAAAGGTGCAACCCAGGGTTAGTTGTGGTACTCATTGCGGCATTATAACCCAAGCTAGGCTTGATCATCCACCGTCAGCCAAAGACTTTTGTATCGCACTGCGTTGTTGCAAACGTTGATAATAGGCTGTGATTGCGGGCCATTGTGCTAGATCAAGCTTAACATGTGCAAGCCAAGTCAGCATCACAAATAAATAGCCATCAGGAAGGGTATAGTGATCGCCCATTAAATAATCTTTCCCTGTTAACTGGGTCTCAATGAAGTTAAATTTCTTTTTAAGGAGGGGAATAAATATGCTGTCTTTAATGTCTTGAGGCACGTCTTGGCTAAATAATGGACCATAGGATTTATGTACATCGCTGGTGATAAACGCCAGCCATTCCAAGATACGATAACGATTAAAATCTTCAGGCGCGGGCAGTAAATTGTGGGCTTTAAAATGTTCAGCCAGATAGATTTGGATGGCCACATTTTCAGTGAGTAACGTGCCATTGTCTAATGCTAAAACGGGGACGGCGCCTTTAGGGTTAATCGCTAAATAGTTCTTGCCTGATGCTGTGGTTTTGTCTTTTAAATTGACGGCTTCATATTCACACGCTAGTTTAAGTTCATTGATAGTAATACGAACGGCCAGTGCACATGAGCCTTTTGAGTAATAGAGTTTCATGGGATTTCCTTAAGTGGTTTTACTTAATCTTATCCTAATTCTTTTCCTCACGCACTTTTATATAAGTTATTTTTACCTTTGCG
>Ga0206845_1136_pt1 | contig 17485 bp, 13 predicted proteins | sample Alteio_BWOrgCont_19_FD_152887 | JGI IMG/M metagenome (GOLD analysis project Ga0206845, IMG submission 152887) | Enriched cells from forest soil in Barre Woods Harvard Forest LTER site, Petersham, Massachusetts, United States -... | ecosystem: Environmental > Terrestrial > Soil > Temperate forest >...
TAACAATTAATTGCGGTGTAGCCCCACTAGCCATCTGGATTCGATAAAGCGAATTGTTGGCGTACCAATACAAATAACCTTGGTACATACACAGGTCAGGGACACTCATATTGCCAGCAATGGGATCTACCCATGTGAGTGGGTTCAGTGGGCCACCCCCTGTTGTTCCGATATTTTGATAGAGCATCGATAAGTCTTCGGCAGTCCAAGTCATGGTCGCACCAGCCCCCGAAATTGCTGTAAGGGAATAAAAACCGTAGGGGTAAAAATAGTATTTGTTACCATTGTCATACAACTGAACTCCCTGCGCCGGCAAATTGAGTGGGTAGGGTGTACCGGTCCCGGGAATGTTGTTGATGGCTGTCGTAGTGACTTCTGCTAGGGCCCCATTTGCGAACGGAGTCTGACTATATTGAAATTCAAGCAAGGTCCCTGATATCGTCCAAACGCTCTGTGACCCTCCCCCGGTAATTGAAGCACCTGCGTTCGAGCCATAGATATTACCATCATCCGCATAAATGATGCTTCTTCCTGGCCAGCTATAGTTAGGATCAGTATTCCCTATCCCTGCTGTTGATCCATCACTGAAGAAAAGACAAAAGGGTTGGTTAACAGATAAATTGAGATTGGCGGCGCAGGAGTGGGGGCTGTTAACAAAGCCACCCACTATCATTTTTCCATTGGCGGCGTCCTTTGGGACCCAGAAGTCCCCATTGGGTCCTGAAAGCCGAATTGGATTCAGAGTAGGGTTATTTACTCTTCGGACATTAAAGTTTGTAAGATTAATTTCCCAAATCGTAGATGTGCTGGCCTGTCCAACATAAAGGAAACCATTTCTGACCAATGCGTAGAGGTAACTTGAGTCAATATAGGCATTGAGATAAATGACCTTGCCGCTGGCTTTGCTAATTAAGCCAATATCCCCATTGATCAAAGTGATAAGAACATTGTTAGGGTCAAGAGCGCGCACGTTGGAAACCTGTTGATTGAGAATATTCCCGTTGGCGTCCGTAAAAACGACATTTTGAAGTGTGTTATTTGAAACCGACATGAGGGTGCTACCAAAACCAGTGGCATAGGCAACTTCTTCTAGGAGCAATTCTAAAAGCTTTTTAGGGGTTTTAAACTGCGAAGTACTTTCGGTTTGGGTCGAAATAAGTAATGCACTCGAGTTAGTAATATTGGCGTAAGCGGGATCAGATTGGGATGCAGTATTCACAAAACTGGATGATGAGCCTCCACCACTGCCGCCATCACCAGAACAGGCAGAAGTCAGCGCGGCGAATATTAGACAGATAAACATTTTGCTGTTGAGATTTTTATCCATTTTCATCACCGTCCTCAAATGAGACCAGTAGTTCTTATTCACTAAGGCGAGTAGACGACCGTTTGTGCAGGGGCACCCATGCCTGCGCCTGGATTTAAGATGACAAAAGTGCTGTTACCGAAGGCAGTTGGGCCCCAGCCGCCAGATCCTGGTAATAGTTGTTCGGTCCAAGTCAAACCATCTTGGCTAACAGCAACTATGTTGTTGATGCTTGTTGCAGGGGCCACAAATAGACCATTCGCGTACGTAATAGAACTCCACATTTGTTGAGAAGAAATTCTTCCTTCTGTCCAATTGATTCCATCCGGACTTGTGGCGGTCATGGAAGTGCCTGCAGCTGGGCCAGCTACGGCTACAAATAAACCATTTCCGTATGTGACCCCTGACCACCAAGCTGATGTTGGCAATGTTTGTTGCGTCCAATTCAAACCATCGGTGGATATGAGAGCCATGTTACTTGGGCCATTGCTCACAACGACAAATTTTCCATTTCCATAGGTTACTGGTGCAAACTGACCAGTCGGCAGAGTTGATTGAGTCCAATGGACTCCATCGGAGCTAACTGCCGCGAAGCAGCTTCCAGGCCAACCGTTTCCGGCAACGGCGACAAAACGTCCATTGCCATAAGTGATGGACGTCCAATTTTCCACGGAGGGCATAGATCCCACTGTCCAATTGATACCATCGGGGCTTGTCATGACAGCTCCGCTTGTCGGAAACCCAGATTGAATTGATCCGACAGCAACGAAGACTCCATCGCCATAGGTAACTGAGGTCCAAGGACCTAAAGGAATGGAAAAAGTGGTCCAGCTTAAGCCGTCCGGGGAGATAGCTCCTAAGGCACCAGCAGCAACTTGAGTGGAATAAGCAGCCCCATTATTAGAGGTGGAAAGAGCCACAAAGCTTCCATTACCAAAACCAATTGTGCTCCACTCTGGAGGTTGTTGTGTTCTCCAGGGCATCGTTCCTAAAGTCCAAATTGAGTTGAGTTCAACCACAGGCGGTGTTGCAGGTGTCGGTCCCGGAGCTGGCAGAGTCGGAAGAGCGCCAAGGACAGCTGCTGGTGCCGTGGTAGGTATTGGACCGAAGCCAGGCCCAGGTATTTGTGGTCTTCCCCCTACCGCATAAAGAGCAGATCCGGTCCATAGCAAAGAGGTCTGCTCTTGTGGTACTGGAGCATTGGCAGTGGGGAGAGAGATCCATGTGTTGATCGCCGGGATGTAGATGCCACCTGTATTTGACAGCCCTGACGGTGTAGCGGCAGCCCCGCCAAAAATAACCATAGCTGTCCCTGTCCAAACTGACGATGGCTGAAATCGAAGAGTAGGTTGGTTGACTGTGCTGATGGGAGTCCACGTATCTGTACTAGGATCATAAGCAGCTGCGTCGGGGGATAAAACATTCCCTGAAGGGTTCATATTTTCTCCGCCCCATACAATCATTTTTGATCCTGTCCAGACTGCCGTATGCATCATGCGTGCAGAGGGAGCACCTGTAGTAGACATCGTTACCCACGTGTTTGTGGCCGGATTGTACCGAGCTCCGGTTGCCAACGTGTCTTCATCATTAACCATATCTCGTCCACCCCATACAATCATCTCCGTGCCTGTCCATACCACTGAGGCGAAGGTGCGAATAGAGGGCGCATTGACGGTGGTCATCGTCGTCCACGAATCCGTTGCACGGTCATAGATCCCGCCATCGGTAAGAGTGAAGCTTGTACCGTCTTGAAAACCGCTATAGACGATCAATTTATTTTGTGTCGCTGAATTCCCTATAGTACCTGTCCAGACCGACAGCGGAGCATAGCGAGCGGTAGGTGCATTGATCATGGAAATAGAGGACCAACTGTTGGTGGCGACATTATAAGCACCGCCGTTATTAAAAACAAAAGTGTTGCTGCTGTTACTGCCCTGGCTATTCGCTTGATTTGTAATTCCACCCCAAACCAAAAGTTCCGTTCCGGTAAAAGCAGAGGCAAATTCACCCCGAGGAGCGGGTGCATTCACGGTACTGATCGATGTCCAGGTATTGGTGGCAGGGTTGTAGAGCTCGCCGGTATTGGTGACGTTATAAGCGGCATTCATGCCACCGCCCCAACCTAAAATTTTACTCCCTGTCCAATAGTAGTTGGCTGGAGCAACAGGGCCATTACCAAGGTTCAGATGCCAGTGCGGAAGGCTTGGTGCAATATTCTGCCAACCCAAAAGTATTCCTGTAATTGGTACCGAGACGGGCGGCATGGAGACTGGCAAAGTAGTAGGCGGAGTCGGAGGAGTCAAAGTCGGAGCTCCGCTAGGAAGAGCCGGCGTCGATGAAAAAGTCAAACTTGGAACTGAGTTTGAATTGTTATAACCTAAACCGCTCACTTGCGGTGATGAGACATAAGTGTCCAGAGCCGTCTGCATAGCACCGCTAAAACTCGTGCCTGAACCGCCAATTGCGGTCAACGCCGTATTTAAGGTCAAGCTCACTCCAGCGGTATTGGGAATAGGAATATCTTGTTGGCTACTGCCAGCACCGACAGTCGCAGAGAAATTGCCGTTGTAAGTAAAAGACGTCGCAAGAGCTTGTGCGATTCCCAAACTGTTCACATCACAGCCCGCAGCTGTACCTGCAGTTTGCGCCATTTGTGAAATCGTCGCCAAAACGACTGCATATTGTGCAGATTGCTTAGAGCTCGCATTTGTGGCCGGTAAACTGGGATTTGCTGGTGGACTTGTGATATCACTCAAACCCATGGCTGAAGATATTTGAGTATTGGCGCTGGTAATGATGGATGAAAGAGTCGCGGAGCCATTCACACCGATCACCGCCAATGTATATTGGGTTGCGATTTCCGTAACGGGAGTCACACCGACTTGTTGGCCATTGCTGACACTTGGCAAAGCGGTGCGAATTTGAGAGCCCACCATGCTCACTGACTCTCCAGAGGCTTCTTCGATGTAGCTACCACCGTAAGCTATGATGATAACTGGACTGCTTTGTGAGGACATGCCTAAAACATAGTTGCCATTGCCATCGGTTGTTGTGGTCGCGATCTGGTTGCCTAGGCTACCATCATTATTAAGAGTGTAAGCCGTGACAGTTGCTCCACTCACCAGACCAGCGCTGACAACCCCGGAAACCGTGCCGCCGCTGGCTGAAGACAAAGACTTACCGGAGCCTGAGCCACCACCAGAACCACTGCCTCCAGAACAGCCCGAAAGTACGGACAGGAGTGATAAATAGATACACATTTTAGAGATCAAATTTTGTGTCTTATTCATAGCCCACCGTCCTTCCTCATATAACTTATCGGTACCCGTAAGACCCGTTCTTGAATGAAAAATTGATCAACAGTTTTGGCTATTTATAAAAAAAAGATGTCTCAAAAAAAGACCGTATCGATAAGAAACAATTCAATAAGGGCCTGCTGGGGAAAACCTCAGCGGGTATAAGTCATGGTGAAGCCAATTCTTTGAAGCTTTTCACCTTCAGGGCCGCGTTCAGGATACGCTCCTTCACCGCTTTTGGGACAAGTCGGTCGTCATAACTCAAGATATATTTGAGTTCGGAAATCGCTTTCCTCTGCTGCGAGGGATTTTCGCCAAGTACGTGGATGATGAATCTTTTGCTCCATAGCTCCAAGGCGGTCAGGGCTTGTCCCCGGTTGGGGTTCTTTAAAATTGAATCGTAAATATCTTTTCTTCGGATGTGGCTGTGCAGAATTGCCTGATCCCAAGTAACGGGATCATCAATGCTATCCAGAGTTGCCTTTGGCAAATATTCGACGGCAAAAGAGTCGATGGATTGGGCTGCCATGAGGTAGGCGGCCAGATACTCGGCTGTTTTTTCACCCTTGGTATCTTCTTCGATAGCAAGCCTTACAACTTCCAGAAAAGTCTGAGTGTCGTCACTGGATCCATCGATTGGAAGGGATGAAAATTCATCCACCGGCAGGTAGATCTTGCGAAAACCAGGTGGGAAGAAATCTTTTTTAAAGTGGATCCCCACCACGGCATCTTGAGCAAACGGATAGCCGCTGTTGAGAAGTTGTTTGAGGGCCAAGGAAAGAGAAGCAATATCCGGATGATAATGGCCGCTGCTATCGTCAATGTAAATGATTTGTCCCTCTTTCAGCCTTAAGCCGCCGGCGGCAAGAACTTCACTGCCAGCGAAAAGGGAGCTGTGCCGTAACAGGTCTTCATCTTGGGCGTAGCCTCTCAAGTTTTCGGAAACGGCATAAATATTTTTGTCTTTCCCTAGGACAAAAAAATAATTTCCATCTGCGAGTGTCGTATTTTGATAAGCTATTTCGCCGGACACCAGGCGCACACGGAACGGCAGACGTTGGCTGTCATCATGAAAATACAGCACGCCTTTTTTCTCTTCCCCTTTGTATTTGGGCTGCAACACCAGAGCACAAAAGTTGGCCGCCGCAAAAGCGCTGACACCTGCCAATAGAATTGACAGAACAACCAGCTGTGGGGTTGATCGTAAGGCGGTTTTTGCTATCCATTTCATGCCTATCAGGGTCGAGCATGAATTGGGCCAGCGCCTGGCCCCTTCTCATACAGGAGGGACAGATGCTCTGGGAAAAGATCGACAAAGCGCTCTTTGCGGATGCTATCCATTTTGATCGTGTAACGGCGAAACATCTCACGATCTTCCGTCCAAACTTCCGGGCTGAATGATTGCAAAATCTGGCGCAAGCCCCGCGCGACGTTGTGATAGACAATGGCAGAAGCTTTTGACTTCAGTTGGATCAAAAAATCCGCATATTTTTTGGCCAGGTGTTCGCGTTCCGTCAGATTTAAAATTTGAATGTTCAAATGCCGGGGGTAATTCAGAACATTCACCGCCAACTGGTCGGGAAACTGCAACATGCCAAGCTCCACCCATCGCTCGATCGCCGTAGGCAAGTGAAACACATTCATCGCACTGACTGTCGAGTGAATATAAAAATTGACCTGCGGGGCTTCCTCTTTCAGACGTTGGAAATTAGCTTCGATTTGCGACCACTTGGTTCCTTTTCTGATCACCTCGGCCTGTGGTCCAATGCCGTCCAGGCTGGCCCCGACGTGCACGGATTCAAAATCTTTCCATAGCTCGGTTGCCTTCCAGCGCTGAAACTGAAGATGGGAAAAATTCGTGTTGTAATCCAGCACCACCGACCGGTTGCCCAGATCGCGCAATTTCTCCAACAGTAAATACTGCTGTTGATGCAGCAAAGGTTCGCCACCGGCAAAATAGATTCTGCGCATTCCAGCCAGTGAGCCCTCGATGGCTGAAAGAGCCTCGTCATTCAGCTCGATGGGCTTCACCCATTTTGTGGCCTCTTTGTTTTCCAATTCGATCGCATCCCTGTACCAACTTGTGCTGTTCCAAGGGCTGCAGGTTCGACAACTGAAATTGCAAACGTTAGAGAGACGCAGATCCAAAGAGTGCAAGCCGATGGGCGCAACCGAGCCGTCGTCGTGGGTTTCCTTCACCAGAGGCAAGGATTCGGCAAATGAATGGTTCATTCTTTGGCGAAAACTGATTCCGCCGGCTTTCTCGGCGCGGTAACAGCTGGCGCACTGAGTGACGGCTCTGTCCGCTTTGAGTTCCATGCGCATGGTGCGCATGGCAGGGCCATTCCAAATTTCTTCCAGGGTGTTTTTGGCAAGGGAACCCAGCTGGTAGCGGTCATCCATCCGGCAACAGGGATGCACCTCGCCGCCTTGGTTGATCTGCAAATGCAGCCAAGGCAAAATGCAAAAATGCTGAGTTTTTGCTTCGCTCATGTTTCGCTCTTCGGAAGCGTAAAGCTGAACTTCGAACCTTCGCCAAGAACAGATTCGACACGGATCTCGCCGCCATGAAGCTTGACGATCCGTCTGCAGATCGACAATCCCAATCCTGTTCCTTCAAACTCGGTGGAACGAAGCCGTTCGAAGGGCTCGAAAATGCGCTCGATATGTGCCGACTCAATTCCGACGCCATTATCTTTTACCGAAATCAACCAGCGGTCGCCGCTATCCACCGCACTGATCTCAATTTCCGGCGGACGGGACTTGCAGAACTTCAAGGCATTCGAAATTAAATTCTGAAAGAGTTGGGTGAGTTGAAATCGATGTCCCGAAACCATCGGTAAAGGTGTCAGGTGGATGATTTTGCCGCCGCTACGAACAATGGCCGCTTGTAAATTGGCGTTAACCGTTTCCAAAACTTCCTGAAGGCAGACATTTTCCTTGGCGAGATTTTTCTCATTGTCGAATTTTGCAAATTGCAACAGATCGGTAATGAGGTTGGACATGCGATCAACTCCGCGCCGAATGAAATCCTCATAGCTATGGCGTTCTTCCGGAGTTTCCGATTCGCTCAGAAGCTCGGCCGCCATGGCGATGGAGTTCAAGGGACCTTTTAAGTCATGAGCGACAACCGATGAAAATTGCTCCAGTCTGGCGTTCACCGCCCCGATTTCGGCATTTTTTTTCTTGAGGAGCTCTTCGTTCTCGCGAGACTCGGTAATATCCTGCAAGATGCGATAATTGCGGAGAGGACCGTTCGGAGAATCTTTTAAAGTGGTCCCTTTAACCGATATGTATTTCATATCACCATTGGGAAGAATCAAGCGCATTTCAACATTGATCTTTTTTCCCTCCGACCTCTCTTCCATCCTTCGTGCCACATCGGCACGGTCTTCCGGGTGGACATGCTCCAAAAAAGTCTCAACGGTAACTTCGGAATCCGGGTTTTCCAAGCCCAACAGTCTCGACAGTTCGGCAGATTTGATCGGTTCGCGGGAACCGGAGGTTCGAGTCAGTGCAGCCATATTGGCTGAGGAAAGCGCCAAGCGAAGTTGCGTGTTGGCAATCGCCAAGTCCTCGCTCTTGCGCTGAAGATCCTCTTCATTCTTTTTTCTTACAGTAATATCCTGGGTCACGGTTAAAATTTCGACCGGATATCCGCGTTCGTCGAAAATCCCCCGTGAGCTGACCTGAATCCAGGCAATCGTTTCACCTGGGCCCTGCACCCGACAGTCATAGGTGACCACGTCCTCGCTTTTTTTACAGAGGTCGATACAGTTCATAACGAGCTCGCGGTCCTTGGGATGCACAGCTTGCAAAACTTCGCGCAATGGCCATTGGCTTCTTTTGGAGTCAAGCGGTGAAAAATTGGTCGGTTGGTGGGATCGTTCGATGATATTTGTGTGGAGGTTATGTCGATAAGCGCAAATCTGTCCGGCGTCCAGAGCGATCTTGAGCCACTCATAGCTCCGCTCATCGGCAATTTGTATTCCGATTGAAGACCGTTTTAAATCTTCCGTAACTTGCATCGGCACCCCCATGTGCGGGCAAGTATCGCTCACCATACTCCTGCAGAAACAAATGGGCAAGGAGTTGAATTGCCCTTTCCTATCCCCTGTGCCATCCTTTTTTCAGTGAGAAATATCGTCTATTTACAATTGTCCGTTATCATTCTGTTTCTGAGCCCGTGGACATTGGCTAGCAGCAACACTGAGACCAAGGCTCTGCTCGCTTTTTTGGAGCATCTTCCTTCTCAGCCGACAAAAAGAGTTATCTCAGGACAAAATGAGATTTTTCCCGCTGGCCAAGCGAGTCTTGACAGCATTCATACCACCACCGGCTTCGATCCGGGATTATTGGGTACTCATTACGACTTTCCGGTGGCGAAAAATCGTGATGCCACCAACGCCGCTCTGTTGAGGCATTGGAAAAATGGCGGCCTCGTCACCATTTCGGTTGGTTTCGATAACCCCATGACCGGCGGACGAGAAATCGACACCACCAAGGTGGATCTTGATGCTCTGTGGGTGCGGGGAACCAAGCTCAACGCGACTTGGATGGCGGAAGTCGATGCCGTGGCCAAAAATCTACAGCAATTTCAAGATAAGGGTGTTGTCGTTCTTTTTCGTCCTTTCCACGAGATGAACGGCGATTGGTTTTGGTGGCAAACAAAAAACCCGGCGGAAAATAAATCCTTCCAATCTTTGTGGCGCCATCTTTTTGATTACTTAACGGCTAAAAAGCAGCTGCACAATTTGCTTTGGGTTTATTCTCCCAATGCCTACTCAGGGCGGTACCTTGAACTTTATCCGGGGGATGCCTTCGTGGATATCGTCGGCCTTGATTACTACAGTCTGAACGGACAACTGCCGAAAGTGGATGGCTACGACCAACTTCTTTCTTTACGAAAACCCTTTGCCTTGACCGAATTGTCACCGATTAAATCGGACTGGCATCAACCGCCCAATCCAAGTGATTACACGCAACTCCTGATCGGTATAAAAAAGAACATGCCCAAAACTATTTTTTGGATGGCTTGGGATGGAGTTTGGGGAATGGATCAACATCTTAAGGTCAAAGAGGTTTTAGCGGATCCCTGGGTGATCAACCTGCAGGATTTGCAAGGCTCCATCCACGCTCATCAGTAAGCTAAGCAGCCGCCTTATTGGTCGTATCCGAAGACTCTTGCTTTTCTTGTTTCATCGGCAAGCGCAGACAGAAACAAACTTCATTTTCTTTTTGTTGAAAAACCAAGGTACCGAAGTTGGCCTTTGCCAACTGCGAAGAAATCTTCAAGCCCACACCGGATCCGCCGGCACCCTTGGTTGAAAAACCGGAATCGAAGAGGCGCGCGGCAGTTTCCGGTGGAATACGGCCCGGATTGACAACCTGAATCTCAATGAACTCACCTTGCTCGGTGTAGATAGGTTGAGCCTCCAACCGAATGTACTTCGTTTCTGCGGTGGCAAGAGCATCGGCGGCGTTGATCAGCAAATTGGCCAGGATCATTTCGATGTGCACGGGTTGCGTGTTAATTTCAATATCTTTTTCGATAGTATTCCTAAGGTCCGAAACTCCATGGATCTGCAGCCGCGGTTTCGCGAACTCCAACGCGGTTTCAATCATTTTGTTGATGCCGACTTTTTCTGGAGCGCTTTGCCGGGAGCCCTTGATCAGACTCAAATAGGCCCTTACTGTATCTTTCAGTTTTTGCACGTGACGGCCGAGTTTTTCCGATAACTCGTCTTGGCCGATTTTTTTCAAAATGCGAACGTCGCCATCTAAAATCGCCAGGGAATTATTCACATCATGAGCCAAACCGCCGGCCACCAGAGCCGTTGCCGCCTGCTTGGAAACTTGGTCCAATTTCGATTCCAATATCCTCTGCGCCTCGCGGAGTTCATCAATGGGAACGCCAACGATGATATGCCCTTTTTGCGGCTCCATCATTTTCTCAAAAGAAATTGCATAGGTTTCTGATTTTTCTTCTTCGACCTTGCCGCGGCCTCCCGAGACAGGCTGTGTCCATTCAATCTGCACCGTGAGTGACGCCAACCCCGATTGCAGAAAGTTTTCGGTGGCGACTTTTAATTCCTCAAGGTTTTCAAATTTTGCAAAGGACTGGCTTCGTTCAATCCATTCGCCTTGGTGGTCGGCCACAGCGACAAAACCGGGTACCGAGTTGACGACGTTTTGCAGTTTTTCCTTTTCTTCGGAAAGTTTGGCCCGGTCATTTTGGATCTGCTCTTCCAGTTCAAATTTGTAACGAAGGCTGGCGTTTTCCCGGCGGGAATTTCTGATACAATAATGCACAAAACCTAACGAAAAAAATCCGATAAAATTACTTTTCAGATCGTGTGCCAGGATGCAGTTGGTAACAATGATCGGGGTCAATGCGAAGAAAAGATAGGCCCAAACCAAAGGTATAACAGGAGCCAAATTGTAGGAGATACCGGTGCAAAAAATAAAGACGATACCGACAAAGATCGCACTTTCAGGAGCTGTCGGACCGAGGGAGTACATGATCGAAAAACAGCCGATACCCCACAAGATGCTGTTAATGATAGAAAACATCGCAATCGCCCGAAAATTTTGAATGATTTGATCAGAAGTTTTTAGAAATCGGTGGGCATATAAAGTCCTAATACCTGCATTGACAATCATCAAAATGCCGGTAGCCGGCCAAAACAAAGTGGACTGACCGGGAACCCGCAATGTGTACCAGAGAATGCAGACGGTAAGTGCGACGGTGACGACTCCATTCGAGACCCGTTGATGAGCCTCCAACATGAGTCGTTCTTCAATCGGACGAAGGGAATCCTGATCGTGAGATAGCTTGGCCTTTTGCGCCTTAGGGATGCTTTTTTCCACTCTGTATTTTCGGAAAAAAACGCCTTTTTCTAAAGACGAAGTCCGGTCCTTTGCTGCAAATAAGGCGATCTTAACGCCACTGTCTCACAATTAGATAGGTGTGCTAAATAATGCCTTGCTCGCGGTCTTCTCCGCTGGATAAGATTTTTCAGGATGATGAAGGGGCTCAAAAAACTCAAATTGCTGTGGATGAAATTGGGCGGCCTGGTCCAGGCCGTGACCCAACCCCTTATTTTGGCGGCGCTTTATTTTCTTGTGATCACGCCAGTCGGCTTGGTTCGGCGGTCCTTGGGATATTCCAAAATCAATCTTGACCGAGACACCCAAGGTTGTTGGCGGAAAGTGAACACGGACCCTGCCCAGCCGGAAAGTCTCAAGAGAATGTTCTGAAACCGCTTGCCCCCTCCTTCACACTTGGTATTTCAGCCTACTATCATGATAGTGCCGCCGCGCTTTTGAAAAATGATGAAATCGTCGCCGCTGCCCAGGAAGAACGATTCAGTCGCAAAAAATTTGATGCTGATTTCCCGGCTCAGTCCATCCGCTCCTGCTTACAACAAGCGGGGATTGGTCTGTTGGATCTGCAAGAAATTGTTTTTTACGATAAACCATTTCTCAAATTCGATCGTCTTCTGGAGACTTATCTGGCTTTCGCACCACGGGGATATTGGTCTTTTCAGAAGTCCTTGCCGGTGTGGTTGAAGGAAAAATTATTTTTGAAATCCGAGCTGCTGAATGCTCTGACTGATTTGTTGCCCAAGGATCAGCGCCGCACCGGCCGGTCTGCTCTGCGGGAGCGCTTGCGTTTTTCCGAGCACCACCTGAGTCATGCTGCCAGCGCTTTTTACCCATCCCCTTTCCAAGAAGCCGCAGTTTTGGTTTTGGATGGGGTTGGCGAGTGGGCCACCGCTTCTGTTTTTCACGGCGAGGGCCGCAACCTTAAAGCTCTCCAGGAAATTCATTTTCCCCACTCTCTCGGCCTTCTCTATTCCGCCTTCACTTCTTACTGTGGATTTAAGGTCAATTCCGGCGAGTACAAATTGATGGGCTTGGCTCCTTACGGGAAACCAACCTATGCCGACCTCATTCGCAAAAATTTGATCGACATCTTCCCCGACGGCTCTTTTCAGCTGAATATGGATTATTTCAGTTACTGCACGAACTTAAAAATGACGAATGGGAAATTTGAAAAACTGTTCGGCGGAAAAGCTCGACAAGACGAAGAACCTTTATCAGATCGGCACAAGAACCTGGCCGCCTCCATTCAATTGATCACCGAAGAGATTTTGTTGAAAATGACAAGGCAGATTTCCCGCGATTTGCCGACGCACAATCTTTGCTTAGCCGGTGGCGTGGCGCTGAATTGCGTGGCCAACAGCAAAATCCTCGAGGACGGCCAATTCAAAAATATTTGGATTCAACCGGCCGCCGGCGATGCGGGAGGTGCTTTGGGCGCCGCTTACGTCGGCTATCATCTCAGTCAGAAAAACGAACGAAAACCTGCCAAGGGTGATGCCATGCAAGGCGCTTTTTTGGGCCCTGCCTTTTCGAATTCACAAATCGCTGCTGAGCTCACCCGCCTGAAAGCGCGATTTCATGCCTTCAGCACGGAGGAAATTTTAGAGCGAACCGTGCAGCTGCTCAGCGAAGAAAAAGCCGTGGCTTGGTTTCAAGGACGGATGGAGTTTGGTCCTCGCTCTCTGGGAGCGCGCTCGGTTTTAGCCGATCCCCGCGCGGCGACGATGCAGTCCAGGCTCAATTTGAAAATAAAATTCCGTGAATCCTTCCGACCTTTTGCTCCGGCAGTTCGCCGTGAAGATCTGGCGGAATGGTTTAGGCTGGAGGTGGATTCTCCCTACATGCTCTTGGTGGCCAAGGTTGGAAAACATAATATCCCGGCGGTGACCCATGTTGATCAATCGGCTCGCGTACAAACCGTGCATCAGGAAACCAACCCTCTTTTCCACCGCTTGCTCAGCCGCTTCAAGGAGCAAACCGGTTGCCCCATCCTCGTGAACACCAGTTTCAATGTGCGTGGCGAGCCCATCGCCCAATCGCCAGCGGATGCCTTTCGCTGTTTTATGGGAACGCATTTGGATGCCCTGGTCATCGGTGATTTTCTTTTATTGAAAGAAGAACAGGATCTCTCTCTGCAAAACTTCTACTACACCCAACAGGAGAAAGATTGATGCGGCTCTTATCAATCTTGATGGGTATTTTCTTTGCGGTTTTACTTCTGATTTTTGCAGAAATCCTGGTCCGGCAACTCCCGTTTTCGGAGAATATGGGCGAATATCAGATTCGGGGATTTTCGCCTCCACCTTTGGCACCGGCGCCCACACATATTCCGATTCATTTACCGCCGCCGAGTCAAAAAGTTTCCGGTGAACATTACCGCTTTGTCCCTCACCAGCGTGTCATTTATCCCCTGGGTTATGTTCATGTGGATGACGAGGTTGGTTTGACACTCGGACCGAATCTTACGACTCAAATTTCTCGGTTGACCATGGATGGGCGGCCTTCCTACCGGGTCACCTACCACTCGGATTCTCAGGGTAGGAGAGTGACTCCCGGCCAAGAACCGGGTCGGCCTCGCAATCTATTTTTTTTGGGCTGTTCCTTTACCTATGGAGAAGGTTTGGAGGACAAGCAAACCTTTCCTGCCCAGGTGGCGATTCGCCAGAAGCTCTATCAAGTGTACAATTACTCGTTTCACGGTTGGGGGGCCGGTAATCTTTTGCGCCTGGTTCATAAAGATGGATTTGCCCAAGATGTGTCTAAAACAACGAAGGGTAAGGCCATTTACCTCTTTATCGACGAACACATACCGCGGGTCATTGGTTCTTTGAATCTCTATCGGGCGGTTCCCGATTGGACTGAAAATCTGCCTTACTATTATTTGGATTCCGATGGGAAATTGCAAGGCAAGGGAATGATTGCGGATAGCCGCTGGTGGACCGAACCGATTTTTTTGTTGTTCAGTCAAAGTCGACTGCTGACCTATCTTAAGGTGGATTTCCCGCGAGCCAATATTTCACACATTGAGCTTTTTTCCGCCATCGTTGCCGATATGAGGGACATCTTAAAAGAAAAAATGAACGGCATGGAGTTAATCGTCCTGTTTTTTCCGGGAAGTCAGGCGAACAAATATTTAATTCCCTATTTGGATAAAAAGGGAATTGCCTCCTTGGATTACTCATCTCTTGATGTGGTGAAGTATTTGGGCTTCCCAGGTGAGCTCCCCGATGGCCATCCCAATGCGGCAATGGATGAATTTTTGGCCAAACAGGTGGTGAGGGATTTACAATTGAAGGACAAGTCAGGAGGGTAGAGTGCGTGATTTTTTGGTCGAATATTGGCAATTTGTCCGTACCCACAAGAAATACTGGATGATTCCTCTGCTTCTGGTGTTGGGGATATTCGGGGGCTTTGTGGTTTTTGCACAGGGATCGGCTTTTGCGCCGTTTATCTACACTTTATTTTGAACGGGAGTTGTCGGATACGGCAACTCAGGCGCTTCAACCCTAAAAAGGGAAGCAAGAAGAACCCATGCGTGTCGGCCCAAAATGGCAAGGTTGATCAGCGTGTGCCGAAGACTTTTGACGGTTTCGCTGATTTGATTCGGGTAAGTCGCGGCGGGAGTCCCGGGCCGGGCGGTAAATTTAAGAGCCAAAATCGCATCAAAGGCAAAAACGGACTTCACACTTTGGAAAAAATCCGACCAGGACTCGTTGGGAAAGCCGACGATGATGTTGGTTTTGATCGCGAGGTTGGGATTTCCCACTTTCATCTGCTCAATGATTTTTAAAATGGGTTTGGCTTCGTATCTTCGTGCCATGGATTTTAAAATCGGCGTACTACCCGACTGAATCGGGATGTTCACGCCAACGATGCGGCGATCTTTCAAAACTTCAACCAACTGGTTGGGATATTTGGCAATAAATTGCGGATCGACGTAATTGATCACCAAGTTGAAATCTTCCTTGGTTTTCGTGAACTCCGCCAAAAGATCCACGATGCTCAGACCTAAATCCTGTCCCCAACAGCCGATATCGTCGCCCAGGATCCAGAAATTTTTATAGCCGGCGGCAAGTCCCTTTTTAAATTCGGAAGCAATCGTCGGCAGAGGACGGCTGCGCAGGGAACCCTTTGCCTTCTTGATCCCGCAAAACGTACAAAATCCTAGGCAGCCCGTGGACACCGTGATGAGGAAAAATTCGCTATTGACCACCACCGAATTGACCAAATTATGCAGAGGTTGCCATTTTAAGCCCAATAAATTTTCAATTTTGAAGAAAAGCGGACGAGCATTCACCATCAACCGGTGTTTAAAAGAAAGTCCGCCGAAATCTTTGCTCGCAAATTCGTTTCCCTGATCCTCGAAAGGAATTTCCGGAAAATGTTGGACCTTCAGTTCGGCAAAGTCTTTACGGATTTTCTGTGGATTGATTTTCGGCAAACAGCCGGCCAGCTGAATTTGTTTGCCCGGATATTTTTGTCGATGGCCGGCGATAATGTTCACCGCCTTGTCTTCCATTTCCTTACTGTAGCCGCAGGTGTTGATCAGAATCAGGTCCGCTTCTTCCGGAGAAGAGGCCGACTCCATGCCGGCAATTTCATATTGTTTGCGATAGGCATTGTTCTCCAACAAATTGGTGGCACAGCCCTCGGTGGTGGAGAGGACATAGAACTTTTTGGGCTCCGTCGGCTCAGGACTCATAGCGTAAAGCTATTCGAGCTTGATAGGTCAGTCAACCAAGTGCAGTGTTTCACGGGGACCGCTCCGGGAGCGATCCCGGAGGCCAGATGAAGATCCTGTCCATTATTGTTCCCGTCTACAATGAAGCGCAGACTCTGCAGAGCCTCATTGGGGCAGTGGAAAACATACCCCTTCCTCAATTTGAAAAAGAAATTATTCTCGTCGACGCAGGCAGTACCGATTCTTCACAAACGATTATCATGTCCTACAAGGATCGACCGGGATTCAAAATATGTGCGCTGCAATTTCGTGGCGGCAAAGGGCGGGCTGTCAGGGAAGGGCTGCGTTTGGCCTCCGGAGATATTTTTCTGATTCAAGACGGGGACCTGGAATATTCACCGGAAGATTATCCGGTTCTGCTGCAGCATTTTTTGAATGAACAAGTCGATTTTGTTATCGGCAGCCGGACCTTGTCCGCTGGAACATGGCGACTGCGGTCTTCGCGCCGGCCCTTGCTATCCATGCTGACGCTCGATTTTGGCGGCTTGCTGCTTACCACCCTCTTCTGTTGGCTTTACGGCGTGAAGATTTCGGATCCCCTCTCGATGTTCAAAATCTTTAAGAGAAATCAATTGGATATTTTCGCCCTAAAAAGTGAGGGATTTGAAATTGATTGGGAAATTTTGTGCCGACTGGTCAAGAAAAATTTCAGATTTATCGAAGTTCCCGTTCGTTACAGTCCAAGAACCAAAAAAGAAGGCAAAAAACTGACAGCTTGGAAGGAGGGCTTGAAATCCGTCCGCATTATCCTAGCTGAAAATTCACTTTCGGAAGTTCCGGCCCCATACACCATTCGGACTTCTGTTTCCGAATAAAATTTTCGTGGATGTCTGTCGTGAAATCTTCAAAGGAGCGCGAGCAGAGCTTCTCGTCAAAACAATACCGATTGGGGAAATGGGTGTTCTCTTCATTCGCCAAGTACTTTTCCTGACGGTAGTGGGCCAGGGCTTTGCGAATGGTCAGCGCCTGCGTATCAGCAGCCTCGTTAGCTTCTGGAATCTCGATACTTAACTCATGATTGAAGCTCAGGGGAAAATTCATGAATTCCCGCTGAGTGGAGGGTGTTTCGGTCAGGTCAAGGGCTCCTAGGCTGTAACACAGATGGGTCAAGTAACTGTCGCCATAGTAAAAACAGGAATCATTCAAATCCACAAAGTGCCAACCCTGTAGATTTTTTGTCTTCAAATCATTAAAAGTCATCATTTCCGGGCGCTGAGAGAAAACTTCCGAGATGGCCAAAACCAAATCCATTGT
>Ga0206845_1157_pt1 | contig 17452 bp, 20 predicted proteins | sample Alteio_BWOrgCont_19_FD_152887 | JGI IMG/M metagenome (GOLD analysis project Ga0206845, IMG submission 152887) | Enriched cells from forest soil in Barre Woods Harvard Forest LTER site, Petersham, Massachusetts, United States -... | ecosystem: Environmental > Terrestrial > Soil > Temperate forest >...
GAAACAGCCGAGCGGGACTCATGCATTGATACAATGTAGCTGGTATACTACACATCTACCTGAAATGGCTCTCAATATTCGCAATCCCGAGGCTGAGAAGCTGGCGGCGGAACTGGCCAGGCAGACGGGTGAAAGTAAGACGGAGGCAGTGACGAAAGCCCTGCGGGATCGCCTGATTCGAGTCCGGCGCGAGTGCACAAAGCGACGGCTCGCTGATGAACTGGAGGAGATCGCCGAACACTGTGCGAATCTTCCGGTGCTCGATGGAAGGCGTGCTGAGGAGATCCTCGGCTACGACGAGATCGGCCTGCCACGCTGATGGTAATCGATACCTCTGCGGTTCTCGCGATCCTGCAGCGAGAACCCGAGCGTCGCACTTACCTCGAGGCGATTGAGGCTGCGGACACGCTTCGTATGTCAGTCGCAAGCTATGTCGAGGGTTCAATCGTTATCGAGTCGCGATACGGCCCGGAAGGGCTGCGTGATTTTGACCGGTTGATCTCCCGCGCCGGTATCGAGCTGGTCGCTGTGAATGAAGAACAGGGGCAACTGGCCCGCTCCGCTTTCAGCCGCTTCGGCAAGGGACGTCACCGCGCCGGCCTGAACTATGGGGACTGCTTCTCGTATGCGGCCGCCATCAGTCTCGGCGAGCCCCTGCTCTGCAAAGGCGACGCCTTCATCCATACAGACGTGCCGATCTGCGACCATCCGACAGGGTGATGCTTCCTCGGCGCCTGGACTTAGTGGTCCGAAGCGACGCGCGCTACTCCAAACGCTAAGACCGATACTAGTCTCGCCGAACGAGCCCGGAAGAGAGCTGTTCGTACCCTGACAATCACACACCAACTGATTCGAATGATCCCGGTCTGGGACATGCATCGGAACGAAAAGGGATATGGAAGACAAGAAGAGAAAAAGGATTCCTGAGTTCAAAAACGAGGATGAAGAACGAACTTCTGGGCGGCAGCCGATTCGACGCAGTACCTTGACTGGCCCTCGGGAGAGCGAACGACAATGATGAACCTCAGGCTCACGGTTCAGTCGATTTTGCTCGCCTTCCGGTGTCGATGATCAAAGACCCCAGGATCCTCGCCAATCAGAGCGACGTGCCCTGGCAGTCTTTGTTCACGGTATTTTTCGCCGGGCGGCTCGCGCAGGAGCACAGAGCGCCAGTCCTATGCGTGCCTGCTGATTCAGAGGCGGTTGCAGAGCCGTGCGCGTCGCCAACAGGTCGTAAATACCTCTACGGCGTTACGTCCGCTGCCTGACCTGGCCGGCCTCGGAAATCGAAACAGAAAACCGCACGCCTTCCGTCCGCTGCAGCGCCGCCAAAATCGCGGAGAGGTTTTCAGCCGAGGGGCTCCCCTTGGGTCCCAGCATTCTCATGAGGCTCTTGGCCGGAATCCCGGTCCGCCTCTCAAGGGCCTGAAACCCCACTGTCGCGTTCACGTAATCTCGGAGTACGGCCTTACTGGTGGCAAGCTCCCCGTTGATCATGCATTCGATCGCTTCGCGCAGCAGGGCGTGACGGAACTCGGGTTCCGTCTGAGCCCGCGCCCGGATCGTCTCTTTAAAGCCATGCGTCAGTGGCATCAATGCATCTCCCGTTTCTTCCGTCGCTTGTAGTCGGCCCATCGGTCGTGTGCAGCCGCGATATCCTTCGCCTGGCGTTCCTTCGATCCGCCCCCAGTATGACCAGCCGGTCTCCTTCCTGGCCGAAGAAGACGCGATAACCGAGACCGATTCTGCATTCGAAAACACAGCTTCAACTGCCTCAGTTGGCGCAGACTCGCTTCTACTTCTATCCGGTGCGATGGGGCAGGGGAAGGAGTTGCAGCTCGGGCATAGGGAAGTGCTTCAGGTTGTCGGTAAGGAGCCCGACTCCATTGACCAGAGCGACAGCAGCGATGGTGACGTCGGTATAGGAGAGTGTCTCGCCCCTTTTTTGCCACTCTCGGCGCAACAGCCCGGCTTTCCGGGCGATCTCCTGCGTGACGGGACAGTACTCAAGACTGTCCATGAAAGCGGCGGTTTTTTCTTCTTCGCCCGGGCGCAGTCCGGCATACACTTCAGTGAAGTTTACCGGGCAACAGGCAAGAATGTGGCCTTGATCTATGAGCCGTTCAAGAAATTGAGTGCGGCCGAACCGCCCGTTGAGATGGTCGAAAATGACGGATGAATCCAGTAGGATCAGGGCCATCAGCGGGTCTGGTTTCTTCGAATAGCGTCCTCGAATCGTTCATCCGGTTCGGAGCGGATCGCTTCAACGTAGTCGGCGCCGCCTTCAGCCAATTCCGGGTGGTGTTCCGGATCCCATGAACCGGCGGAGAGCCTGAGCGCCTGCCGCTGTTTGTTGCGCCGGACGTCTCGCCAGAGAAGATCCACGACGTAGGTTGTCCGCCGTTTATGCTCGGCCTGTGCCAGCAAGTCGAGCTCGTGCGCCAATTCCTCTGGTATCTTGATAACGTTGGGCATATGTTCCTCTCGTTGGTTACCTGAATTGGATACCTCTGATGGTAACTCAAGATGGTCCTGAGACTCCTGACCTTTGGGGTTCTGCCGTCTCCCCAGCTCCTCACTGGTCTGAATTGCCGCCGGAGACGATCCGGTAGACTTATCGTTTCCATAGAGGGAGCGACCGTTGATGCCAATTCCCGATTACCAGACCCTCATGCTGCCGGTCCTCCGTCTGACGGAAGACGGAAACGAATACCCGGTCGCCGGGATTCGGAGCCAGATAGCCATCGTCTTCAATCTCACACCGGAAGATTTATCGCAGAAACTGAAAAGCGGCACCACGCTCCTCGCAAACCGGGTGGGGTGGGCAATTGCTTATCTGAGCAAAGCGCAGCTGCTTACGCTAACCGCCAGAGGCGTTTATAGGATCACTGAGCGTGGCGCAACTTTCCTGAAAGCCAACCCTCCGGTGATCACTGCAAGGAGTTTGAGGCAATTCCCGGAGTTTGCGGACTTTCAGAGCCGGGGCGACTCCCGCGACGGCGAGCCTCAGCCAGCGCCGCCGCCGGACGATAACGACCGGGCAACTCCCGAGGAGCGGCTCGAAACCAGCTTCCAGACCCTGCGGGATGCCCTCGCGAGAGAATTGCTGCAAGTCCTCTTGAGCGGCACACCGATGGCGTTCGAGAAGGTAGTTGTCGACTTAATCGTCGCCATGGGATACGGTGGCTCATTGGAAGACGCTGGTAGCGTAGTCGGGAAATCCGGCGACGGCGGCATCGACGGCGTCATCAAGCAGGACAAGCTCGGCCTCGACGTCGTATACGTTCAGGCGAAGCGCTGGAAAGACGTCGTCGGCAGTCCCGAAATCATGAAGTTTTCGGGCAGTTTGACGAAGCGCCACGCCAGCAAAGGCGTCTTCATCACGACGTCGTACTTTTCAAAGGACGCGCTCGAATACGTCGAAGCGATCTCCCAGAAAATCGTTCTGATCGACGGCAGAAAGCTGGCTACCTTCATGATCGACCACAACGTCGGCGTCGCTCCGGCGAAATCGTACGTCGTGAAACGTCTCGATCAGGATTATTTCGAGTCCCTGTAGCTCGCTCTCCTCAAGCCGCAAGGGACGCGATCCGTCGCCTCGCGCTAATACTGGCCGCAAGCACAAGATCCTGAAAAGGGCGCGTATCGTAGAGCGAATCCGTTGCAAGGTCTCTGCGAATTGTTTGGGCGTCCTTCCGCAAGTCGCCGTAAATCGCCTTCAGATCGATAACGGTCGGGCGGTGCTGGCTTCTCGCCAGAGCGTTAACCAGACACCGGAAAACGCCGGTCGGCGTCCCCCCGTGGGCGTAGACCTCGGTTCCATTCAGATCGCTCAAGGACTTAAGCGCTCGATACTTCTTCTCTTCGAAGGCATACCAGTAGTGCGGATGATCGCCGTGCGCCTCCATTCCGGCCGCCAGTCCCAGTTCAAAAGGCATATTGAAACGCGGTACACAGGGCCGTTTGGCGTCGAGTTCCACGCGCGAGATATCGTGGAAAGAATACCGGCAGCGGGATAAGACCTTCGTAAGGCGATCCAGACGCCGCTGACTGCCGGGAATCTGCAGAACCGCCTGCGGAATCAGCCCGAACCCGCTCAGTCCTGCGATAAATGCGAGATATAGTGGCTCAAACTGCTTGTCGAAAGGAATATTAAGGAAAGCGTACTTCGGATTCGGATTCACGAGTGACGCACGGTCAGCGGCTGCTCACCCGCGCGCCCGTGGAGCTTTTGGGGCAGGTTTTTTCGCGCCCCGCGCCGCATTCTTCCGGCCAACGTGGCGGTCCGAAACCGAATCGCGATAAAGCATCCGCTCCAGGCTCCTCACGCGGGCGGCCGACACCCCGAGTTCTCGCGCAACCTCGGCAGTCGAGGGAAACGGGGTCTCAATTAGCGTTTTCGCCATTTCAGTAATTATTCTATCGCGGACCGCGCTCTCTTTAGATCTCGTTATGGCTCGTTACAACCTTGTAATCCACACCCAAAGCCGCAAAATGCGCCTTCCCGCACTCCACCTTCTTCAACTCCCGCCCGCGTAGCTGCTCCGAGTCGCCGCTGCCCTTGGTCTCACGGATAAGATAAAGCCGCCCCACGTCATCTTCTTCCTTCACGATCGCCCAATCGGGGTTATATTCCCCCATCGGTGTCTGCACCCGGAACCACGGCGGCAGCTTGAAAAACAACTTCACATCTTCGCGCTCATCCAGCCTTTTGGTAAAACCGCTTTTTCGTCTCGGAATCGAACTCGACCACACCTCGTCGTGCTCGGGCAGGGAAGATGGGGCCTCGTGAAGCGGCACACGGCAGAAATCGCGGACGCGGTTGACGGCGCCACCCTAGGCAGCTACCGCCACGTGGAAATCGTGGCCTGAGAAAGCCACGAGCAGACGGGAATCGAAATTCTCGAGCAAGAGCGTAGCCTCGCCCATCAGCCGTTCAAGGAACATGAGGCGCTCAAGGAATTGGATGCCACCGAACCGCTCGTTGAGACGATGGACGAATCCAGCAGGAGAGAGGCTATCGGCCCGCTTGGTTCCGTCGGACTTCATCCGCGAATCTCGCATCCGGTTCGGAACGGGTCGTCTCGACGTAGGGGACGCCACCTTCGGCTGGTTCCGGATGCTGCTCCGGACTCCACGAACCTGCGGAGAGCTTAAGCGCCTGCCGCTGTTTGTTGCGCCGGACCCGCGTCCAGAGAAGATCGACGATGCATTTCACGACGCACGCCCTGTAAACGATCTGAATCCGATACCCGCCAGATCCATATGTGAATGTCGATCAGGAGGCTTCCCCGGTCGCCTTCAGCGACGGGGGCGAACGGGGGTTCTCGTAGCGAAGGACCGAACCATGCAAATCGGAAGGGACACGGTCCCCGCTGTCATGAGAACGAACAACCACGTCTACCTTCTCGCCGGGCTCGAAGGCTAAATGGTCGAGCACAACCCGGCCCAGAGGGTCAACGGTCGCTTCCGCAACAGGAACGCTCATACTGTGACGAAATCCGGCGCGCATTGAGCCCTGCGCCTTGGACGCAAGGCTGGGAAATCCACTCCTGGCCCGAGAAAATCATTTTGACGACCGTAGCCTGTCTGATCTGATCAGCGATGTGCCAGCTCCGCCGGTGGTTTTGCGGGCTTTGTCACCGCAATTTTCAGCCGCGATGTAGCGACGTCGGCCGCGTGCTCGCCGTCCCGCTCATAATTGTTCAAACTGGGACTATGCTGTTCAGAGCGGATAGGATCGAATTGGCCTCCTGAACTTGGTCATGGATTGGAAAGGTAGATCTCCGGGTCCGGTTTACAGACTCCACCGGTATCGGGAGGCCGTGCTGCCGAGAGTCGAAGATGCGATTGACGCAGAGGTCGTTGAGTCTCTCAGGGTGCTGCACGAAAACGGTCTTATCGAGATTGATCGATACGTGGGATTCACGCCAGTTCCATATGACCAAAGTCAGGGAGATTCTTTTTTCTTTGACACCGCCGAGGCTTTTCGTTGTAGACCAAAACCTCGTGCTCGTCGGCGTCAACAAGAACTTTCCGGAAGCGATCGCCAAGGGATTTTTATCAGCCACATTGGCGAAGAACGCCCACTTGCTCTACGGCTTCAGGGCTTACTGGAAATCGCCTTGTCCCCGAAGCCACCGGTTTTTGTCTCGTCTGGCTACGACAGCATAAAGAGTGGAGAAGAGTGGTACCGGACCATCCTCGACGGCCTCAAGCGGTGTCAGTCAGTGATCGCACTTCTTTCGCCCGATTCAGTCAAAAGGCCGTGGATCAACTTCGGCAGGGATCAATAATGCGCCCCTCCCACCACCACGGACTTCCAGCCGCATGCAAAGGCGTAGCCCGGCAGATCACCCGCCGAAATGACCGCGAAACCCCGGCGCCCCGAACAACAGCGCTCCGAGGTCGTTGAAGCGAACGTCCTTTATCATTCACCACCTGGGTTGGGTTGGCAAGCAGCAAGAGGTTTGCAACCATCGCTCAAAATGTGCCAAATGCGCCCAACGGATTCCCAGGACCCGGCGCGTTTAGCGGTAGTAATCCGGGGAAACGCTCGAGTGAAGACTCGAATCCCGCTGCCCAGGTGTCTCCCGTGAAGTTACCGTGACCGCGGCGACTTCACAGGAATGATCTGCAGACATCTAGCGAGCGTAATCGGCTTTATCGATTCTCCTCTAAATTCCGCAAGTCAGTGCCGAAACCTCGCCGATGTTCGGGAGGGGCGCGGGGCAAAACTGAATGCGCTCATTCAAAAGCTGGATGCGCTGATTCAGATGTCTGACGCTGTATTGCGGAACACCCTGACGCCGCCGGGTGTGAAAGTCCTGTTGGCCAGCTGTATGGCGCATGGAAGACGCCAGTTTGCAGATGCTGCCGCAAACCTCCCCGAGAGTGCCGGTATAAGACAGAGAGGCCGAGTGTTATATATGGTTTCGACGCTGAAGCGAAACAGCGTGGGCTCGCGCCGGAAGAGCGCCTCCAGTTACACCAGACGAACAGCACACCACTGACGATGGACTGCGTGACTGGATGGAAGCGCAGTTTGCGGAGCACATGAAAGAACCCAACTCCCAAAGATCGCCGCAGGGCGGCGGACGGCAAATAAAATCACGCCTCGAAAGCGTCAGCATTCTCGCACACAGGAGTGGCAAAACGCGTACGGACGGCTGTCACCGCAGGGCAACTATCGAACGACGATTCGGGCATTTCAGGAGGAAGACCAGCAAATCGACGTCGCCGGGACCGCTTTCATTCCAGCCTGGCGTACTCCGCCTTGACGCGCTTGAGTATCGGAGTGTCCGAGTCGGCATTCTTCCAGAGCGTAAGGAACTCCTCATAGCAGGTTTTTGCCTTCATCTTGTCTCCCGCCAGCGCTAATGCTTTCGCGAGGTATACTTGCGCCACCCCACCCATGGGGTCGTTCCCGACGATCCCGGGATGATCAATAATCTTCTGAAATTCCCCAGCGGCCTCGCGGTCCCGGTGTGCCGCAAGATAGGCCTGGCCGCGCACGTAAACGGGATACATGGCTCCGAAGTTTGCGTGTATCGCGGAGCGCGGACTGCCCAGCTCATGGGGAGCGGCAGTTTGCAACAACTCGATCGCCCTTTGTGATTGCTGATGGTCCAGCGCGATCTGCGCCCGGAGCGTTGGCAGATAGCTGAATTTGACCGATGTATCGTCCGGGAAGCGCTTCTCCAGATCATCTGCCAGGGTCTGCGATCGCGAAAACTCACCCACAATCGCCAGCGCGAGCGCGGCGCCGAACTCCACACCACGATCGTTTGAAAGATCGAGCGCGAACATCGCGCTCCGTTTGGCTTCCGCGGCGTTTCCAAAGAATCCTTCCCATAGTGCTTCCCCGGCCTTATAAAGTGCCGCGGTTTCCTTCTGGCCGTCTTTCTGTGCCAAATCCTCCGCATGCCGGAGTTCTTTTTTTGAAGCTTCCAAATGACCGGATCGCGCCAGGGCGGAACTCTTATGAAGGGCGATCCACTCTTCAGCTCCGGGTTTTCCACGGGCCTTCGCTGCAATTTTCCCCATCTCTTCCAGGTCACCTCTTAGAAAAGCGATGTCATATCTTTCCAGCAGGAAGTCGGGAGCCTCAAGCTTGCGCCGAGCGGCTAGATCGAGAGCATTTTCCGCTTCATCAAGGCGGCCCAGGTTTTGATTCCTGACCGCGAGCAGGTAATACGAGATAGCAGCGTCCGGATCGAGTTCGATCGCTTTTCTGGCTTCTTCGACGGCATTTTCGTACTCGCCTGAGACAGGTAAGATCAGACCGGCTAGCAAATCGTGGGGGAGAGCCGCACGAGGGTACGTTCGTTTCCAAACCTCACACTCCCGCTCGGCTTTTGTGAGATCTTCCGTTACTTGTGTATCGAAGGCAGTATTGATCCAGAACCTCTCGGCATCCGTAGCACGAGCCCGCAACCGGTAAGCCGTGCTGGTGCTCGTCGCGGAGCGTTCAGCTTCTCCAAGATAGCCGTAGACTCGCCCGATCCAGGCGTGGGCCACCGCGAATTGGGGATCGATTTCGACGGCCCGGTGAAATAAGGGCAAAGCGGCGGCATCACCGTTTGCAGCCATAACATTCAATCCCGTGCTGTAGGCCTTTAATGCCTCGAGAGATGGCGTCGTCGCATCCGCGAGCGGTGCGTTGTGGCTGCGGATGGATGCGAGCGATTCACCAATTCGAGTTCGGAACCTGGTAGCGATTTGACTGAGAGCCTTCAGGACATCCTCCCTCCTCCCTGCCTGCACTTGTTCCTCGTCGAGGATTCCTCCGCTGCGGCAGCTTTTCCCCCGCAAGTTTAAAACGTAGTGGCTGTCGAGGGTTGCGATGGAACCCTCCAACACAACCGCCGAGCCGGTTCGTTCGCAGATTTCCCGCGCGACCCCTGGAGTAAGCCTGGCGCTGGCTGGTCGTCCCATGAGTCGAAGACTCTGCTGAATACGCTCATCCGGGATCAGGCTGAGAACAGGCGACTGTTCCAGTTGTGTCGTGAGTCCCCGGCGAAGAGTCTCATCAAATACCGGATCGCCAGTCGTATTGTTGAAGTCGGCGACGATCACCGCCCCTTTATCCGCAGGCTTCAGAGAACGGTTGGCATAGAAGTAAGCTGCGGAGCATACCGCAAGAACCGCTGCAACCGTGGCAGGTATTCTTTTCCCGGCCTGAACAACGCTAGCGGGACCCCGCTGTGAACTCGGATCCGGCGTCTGCTGCAGCCCTATCAAATCCGTACGAATACCTGCGGCATCCTGGTAGCGCAGATCGCGGTCTTTTGCCAGGCATTTGGCTACTATGCGCTCCAACTCAGGCGCCGCATCGGGATTCAGGCGCGCGAGGGATACGGGACCCTCATTGAGAATCGAATTGAAAATTACAGAAGAGGTCTCGCCTTGGAATGGAAGAGTTCCTGTAGCCATTTCATAGAGCACGACCCCAAATGAGAACAGATCGGTCCGCGCATCCAGTCCTTGGCCGCGAACCTGCTCTGGAGACATATACGGCACCGTTCCGAGCACGCTCCCGGCATCCGTCAGTTCGCTCCGTATCGTGAAGGTCGCACTGGAGTTTTCGGCGTCGGCCGCTTCAGGCCCGAGGGTGCGAATCGGCTTCGCCAAACCAAAGTCCAGAATTTTCGCGTGCCCGCGGCTGGTCACAAGAATGTTTGCAGGCTTAATATCACGATGGACAATGTCCGCAGAGTGTGCCGCGTCCAGGGCGTCAGCGATTTCCAGAGCCAGCGAAAACAGAGTCTGCATTTCCAGCGGGTGTCCGCCGATGCAATGCTTCAGAGTCACTCCATCAAGGAACTCCATGACGATGAAAGACCGGTCGCCGGTGCTCGCGATCTCGTATATGGTGCAGATGTTTGGGTGGTTGAGCGAGGAGGCCGTCCGTGCCTCGCGTCGGAAGCGGTCGAGCGCATGAGCATCTTGAGCTAGGTCCTCCGGCAGGAACTTAAGCGCCACAAAGCGGCCCAGTTCCAGGTCCTCTGCCTTATAGACCACGCCCATCCCGCCGCCACCCAGCTTCCCGACAATTCGGTAATGGGAACTGATCATCCCTGCTGGAAAATCGTCGGCATTGTGGCCATTATGAAACGCACCCGGCTCGAGGCTCCGCACAGCGAGTTCAATGGCTGGCCGCTCCAGAAAACTGCCCGCTTCCTTCTCCATCATGAGAAGTGCGCGGAGTTCCTGTTCCAGAGCCGCATCACCAGTGGACACCTGTCGTACAAACCCTTCGCGATCCTCGGGCCGGCGCTCCAGGGCCGATTGCAGGAGATTATCGAGTCGCTTCCAACGGTTCGAATTCATCGCTGACCCTGCCAGTCATTACGCAGTACAGCCAGATCTTCGCGCTGCTCCACTCGCGCCTGACAGTCGCCGGAGAGACTCCGAGAACTTCTGCGGTCTCGTCCACGCCGAGGCCGCCAAAAAAACGCATTTCAACCACTTGCGCCTTCCGAGGGTCGACGCGGGTCAGGGCGTTCATCGCATCATCGAGGGCAATGAGGTCCGCGCCGCGCCCACCGCCGACGATAGCGGCCTCGTCCAGGGAGACATGCTGAACGCCTGCGCCGCGTTTGAGGTTCCGGCGGCGTGCCTGCTCCACCAGAATGCGCCTCATCAACTGGGCCGATACGGCGAAGAAGTGGGCACGGTCCTGCCACCGCATACGCCTGTAGTCCACCAGCCGCATGTAGGCTTCATTAACGAGAGCCGTGGTTTGAAGGCCGTGACCCGGGCGTTCCCTTCTCATGTAGCGATGAGCCAGACGTCGCAATTCGCCGTACACGATGGGAATAAGTCTTTCGAGAGCGCCCTGGTGTCCCTCGCCCCAGGCAAGCAGGAGTTGGCTGACCTCGTTCAACACCGGCTCTTCAGTTTGGTCCATCGTCTGTCGATAGTTTATATCTCCGGGCTGCCTTTCATTTTCCTGACTACTTGCGTGAGCGCTTCCTGGCGCATTGTGCGCCTATCCCGAGTAGGGAGACAAAAAATGAAATTGATTTTGATCTGGATTGCCGGCAGCCTGTTCACCACACTTGCATCCGCACAGTCTGCAAAATATACCGTGGTCGATCTCGGGACCTTAAAGGACGGGCCATTCAGCATGGCCGTTGGTGTCAGCAGCGACAGGATAGTGAATGGCGCATCCGGGCTTCCGGATGGCTCTGAGCATGCCGCCTTGTGGTATCGGGGATCAATAATCGATCTGGCCTCGCCGGGATTTGGCGGGGCGAACAGCGAAGCCTTTGGAGTCAATGCAATCGGCATGGCTTCCGGCTTGGCCGAAACGGTAACCCAAGACCCTCGGGGAGAGGATTTCTGCGGCTTTGGCACCTTCCGCACCTGCTTGCCATTTGTCTGGTTTCAGGGCGTGCTGTATCCCTTGCCGACTCTCGGAGGTAAAAACGGAGAGGCTGGGCTGATTAATAACCGCGGCGAAGTGGCTGGAAATACCGAGAACACTACGTTGGATCTGACCTGCCCATCCGGAGGCCCCCAAAAGCTCCAGGAGAAGCCCGTTGTGTGGAGAAACGGAAAGGTTTTCGAACTTCCCACGGTGGGCGGTGATCCAGACGGGTGGGCCTTCGGCATAAACAATAGCGGCCATGTCGTCGGCGCCTCGGGCGTCTGCTCGCCGCTCAACCCCCAGACAGGCGTCTACATCCTCTCTCGCCACGCCTTGCTGTGGGAAGAAGGGAAGCTCGTCGATTTGAGTAATCTGGGTGGAACGGGAGCATTTGGTCCCGGAAACGTAGCGGGCGAAATCAACAATCAAGACGAGGTTGTCGGGACCTCGGATCTTGCCGGTGACACCACTTTTCACGCATTCCGTTGGACCAGGAATGCCGGCATCCGGGATCTGGACACGCTGGAGGGGGATGTCGCCAGCGCAGGTCTCGGCATCAGCGACGATGGCGATATTGTCGGCGCGTCGTTTGACGGAAGCTTCAATCCGCGCGCGTTCCTCTGGCACAACGGTGTAATGACCGATCTCAATACCCTTGTTTCGGCGAATTCGCCATTGTTTCTGCTGTTCGCACATGGCATCAATTCTCGAGGCGAAATTGTGGGTTTCGGGCAGACAAGCGACGGTGCGGTTCACGGCTTCCTCGCCATCCCGAAGCAGCATTCCAGCGGTAATAGTGCCGAACCGGAAACGCGAGGTTGGTCAGGCGCGGTCGTTCCCTCCGAAGCCGCCCGCAAATTGCTCTTCCGATTGCTCAGGACTCCTGGATGGCCGATGGGAGCGGACCGTAAGCTATAGCGCTTTTCTTAGTCCCTGCCCGCGCGCTGTGGCCTGCGGGCAGGAGGAAAAAGGTACCTGATGTTCCAATTTACAAGCGTTCGCCGTGTCGGCGCGCAGAATCACCACAAACGAGTGCCGAACGAATCGGTGCCTCGTCGGCAATTCTCATTAGTCCGAAGTACGGGAAGTGGACCGTCCGAGATTCCCGGGAAACGCCGGTTACGGAAGATTACTCCCGTTAAGTCGGCCAGCGTTTACCGGGGTCTTCGCGTTGCAATTTGAGATGCCGCGGGCGGATAACACACTCGTACAAAACACCGATTTTTTGTCGCGGATTCCCCTTTTGCGCCTCTCCGATTGCCAACTCCGGATAATGAATGATAAAGGACGTTGTCATTCTTTTGAGCCTGTCCTCATCCCGCCGTCTCCGTCTCGCTCATCTTTTGGTCGATCGCCCCATTCCCGTCAAGGGTCGGCGGCTCATTCAGCAGAACTGTAAATCTTATGAGCTTGCCCAAGCGCTTCATCCCAAATGGAGACAACCTGAACGCGCAGGGCCGGAGGAACGGTATCGTATGTAAATACATCACCGACTTCTCAGCGCGCTCGCTTCTGCCGCCTGGAGAACAGGTCAACAATTGCCACTGAAGGCCACCTCCCAGGCGATTAGAACACGAGATATGAGGGGTCGGTGAAGGGGCTCAGGCAAAGGAAAGCTGGCGCGACGTCGCCATTTTGGCGCGAACTGGTCGTTTATCGGTTCTGGCGGACTTGGCTTGTTGGTGCGTTCGAAGGAAAGTGACGGCCCTTTTACGAACTCGAAAACGGCTATGGCCGTGTTGATCATCCCGATAAGGATCACCGCAAATGAATTTGCTTGAGCGTGAGCATGCGTCAGACTCGTTCCGGATACATGCTCTCGCGGCTCATCGCCTCATCCGAAAGAACCGGCATGTTCGGATCGTGACTGTCGATCCACGCGTCGAGATTTCGCGCCTTCTTCCGCGGGTTCGTCCGCTATAGATGCGCTACGTGAGTAGGAGCCGTGTACTGATCGGTTAGCTCCACAAGCCACTGCTCGAGCGAGAGGCCATGTATTTTGGGCCTGCGCTTTCAGTGCCGCTACCCCTTCGGGCGATAGTTCGAGAGTCAAGCTCATTTGCGATTCCCAGAGTAAGGCAAATAAATGCAACTGTCACGTAGTGCCTCGCCTGAAAATCCCAGTCACAAAATTCCACCAACAAAATTCTCAATAAATCCAAGCACTTCTGAAATTCCACCCCCACCATTCCCAAAATCATCTGCCACAATTCTGCCGTGAGCTCAAAATTTCGCATCGCCGCCTCGCGCGCAAACGGCGCCAAATCCCGCGGTCCTGTCACGGACGAGGGAAAACGCATCGCGGCGCTCAACACCATCCACTCGACGGGGCCTGTCACGCCCGAGGGCAAATTCCGCGTCTCGCAGAACGCGATCCGTCACGGCCTTCTCGCCGATTCCCTCGTCCTCGACGGCGAATCCGAAGCCCGTTTCTGTTCGCTATTAGCCGCGTTCGAAGCCGAACTCCAGCCCGAATCCCAGATCGAACACGATCAGGCCGAAATCATGGCCGTAGCCCAATGGCGTCGCATGCGCCTCTGGAGCATCGAAAAGGCCGAATACATCGAGGAAACTCGCAGACGCAAATCCGCTCTGGCTCAAAACGGAGCTGCCGTCGACGACGGCGAGACCCCAATCACCCACCTCGCCCGCACCTTCCGCACCCTTGCCGACGAATCCCAGGTCCTCCATCTCCTCAACCGTTACGAGACTCGTTTCAGCCGCGAATACACCCGCGCCCTGGCCTGCGCCACAGCACAGCGAACCCTGCGCGAGCAGCGCGAGCGCCAGCTGCAGCGGGACCAGGTAAGACAAGCAAAACAAGCGAAGCGCGACCGCAATCTCCCCGCTGTTAGCCAGCCTGATGTAAAAGAAGAAATCCAATGAAAATTCGTGTGAATTCGTGTTCATTCGGTGCCCAATTCTCTTCCCGCGCAACCACTCCCAGGCCCCGAATAAGCCAATTCCCATACACAAAATTTCCGAACAAACTGAACCTAACATCGGAAAACTACGGACCCCGCGAAGCCGCCCGCAACCACGCGGCTTCGCATCGCCCGAATCACCGGCCTCCAGACCGCCGCCATGATAACCTTGATATTTCAATGCCCGCTCGCATGAGCGAAGCCTTCGTCCTGCAAACCTGGCCATTCAAGGAAGGAGACCTGATCGTCAGTTTTCTGACCCGCGATTCCGGAAAGCTGCGAGGCGTAGCCCGCCGCGCGAGGCGGCCGAAAAGCGGTTTTGGTTCCGGTCTGGAGCGGCTTTCGCATATCAGGATGTCTTATTTTCAGCGCGAAAATCGCGAACTGGTGAACATCGATTCCTGCGAGCTCGTGCATTCGCAGTTCGGCCTGTCGAGCGACTTCCATTCGGCCTGCGCCCTCGACTTCGTCGCCGAAGTTTCCGAGCAGCTTCTGCCCGCCGCCGAACCCAACGAGAAGTATTTCCGTCTCGTGACAGCCATCCTCGATCACCTCCGCTCCGGCGCTACCGGAGCTGTCTGGGCCGCCATCACCTACTTCAGCCTCTGGACCGTGAAACTAGCCGGACTGCTCCCCGAACTTCACGTCTGCCTCGGCTGCGGAACCTGGCTCGAAGACCCCGAACACGCGCAACGAGCCTTCTACAACCGCAACCAGGCCGGCCTCTACTGCCACGACTGCCGCCGCACACTCGACCTCCGCGGAACCTGGGAACTCTCCCCAGAATCCCGCGCCATCGCCGAAGAAATCCTCCACACCCCCATAGCCCAGCTCACCAGCCGCCCGTGGACCCAGAACACCGCCGCCGACCTTCGCCGCTTCCTCGCCCAGCAGATGGAAACGCAGATCGAACGCAAACTCATCACCTTCCCCGTACTCGAAGCCGCCGCATGACTTTTCAGGAAATCGTTTTCAACCTCAAGCGCTACTGGAGCGACCGCGGCTGCATCATCCAGGAGCCGTACGACGTCGAAGTCGGCGCGGGCACGTCCTGCCCCGAAACTTTTCTGCGCGCGCTCGGCCCGAAGCCGTACCGCACCGCCTACGTGCAGCCCAGCCGCCGTCCCGCCGACGGACGTTACGGCGACAACCCCAACCGCCTCTACAAGCACATGCAGCTTCAGGTCATCCTGAAGCCCGCGCCCGCCGACGTGATCGACCAGTACATGGGCAGCCTCGAATCGATCGGCATCGACCTCCGCAAGCACGATCTCAAGCTCGAAGAGGACAACTGGGAAAACCCCTCGCTCGGAGCATGGGGCGTAGGCTGGCAAGTCATGCTGGACGGCCTCGAAATCACGCAATTCACCTACTTCCAGCAGGTCGGAGGCATCGATCTCGACCTCGTCCCCGCCGAAATCACCTACGGACTCGAGCGCCTGACCGCTTTCCTGCAAGGCGTCGACAGCGTCTATGACATCGAGTGGACCCCCGGCGTAAAGTACCGCGACGTGCGCTACAACGACGAGCTTCAATACTCCGTCTACAACTTCGAGCTGGCGGACATCCCGACGCTCTGGCGTCTCTTCGACATACACGAATGTGAAGCGAAAAGGTTGCTCGACCTGTACACCGAATCAACGGAGAAAGCCCGTTTCCCCTTGCTTGCAACCTATGACCACGTCCTGAAGTGCAGCAATCTCTTCAACACGCTCGATGCAAGAGGAGCAATCAGCGTAACCGAAAGAGTAGCGGTAATAGGCCGAATCAGAAAGATAGCGGTGCAGGTAGCCGAATCCTGGCAGAACCAGCAGGGACAAGCCGCATGAACCTCCTGATCGAAATCGGAGCGGAAGAAATCCCCGACTGGATGCTAACCGGAGCCCTCGACTACCTGAGTTCCGCCCTCGCCGACCTCCTCAAACAAAACAACCTCGGCGCTCTCGAAGTCCAGACCGACGCAACCCCGCGCCGCCTGGTAGTCCGCACCGAAGGCATAATCCCCCGCCAGCCCGACACCGAAGAACGAATCTGGGGACCCGCCAAATCTGCCCCAGCTCAGGCCGTATCAGGCTTCGCAAAGAAACAAGGCCTCGAACCAAACCAGCTCGAAATCCAAAGCGACGGCAAAACCGAAAAATACACCTGCATCCGCAAAACCCCAGGCCGCGCGGCCCTCCAGATCCTGGCCGAAGCCCTCCCGCAACTAATCCTGAAAACCCCATTCCCGAAGACCATGTACTGGTCGGACCCCGCCATCCGCTTCATCCGCCCCATCCGCTGGATCGTAGCGTTACTCGACGACCACATCATCCCCTTCGAAATCGCCGGCGTCCACTCTGGCCACTACTCGAGCGGCCATCGTAAACTGGGCGCAGCCCGATTCCCGGTCACCTTCGACACCTACGAAGAACAACTCCGCGAAAACTACGTAATCCTCTCCGCCGAAGAGCGCCGCGCCCGCATCCAGGCCGTCCCCACGAAATACAAGTGCGATAACGCGCTCCTCAACACCCTGGTAAACCTCACCGAGTATCCTCTGCCGATCACCGGCAACTTCGATCCCGAATTCCTCGACCTCCCCAAAGAGGTCCTCATGATGGTGATGCGTCACCACCAGAAATACTTCGCGGTCGAAACCCCCGACGGCAAACTAGCCCCCCAATTCGTAGCCGTAACCAACACCCACGGGGATCCCGAAGGCCTGATCCAGCACGGAAATGAACGAGTCCTGCGAGCTCGTTTCAACGACGCCCGTTTCTTCTGGAACGCCGATCAGAAGCGAACCCTCGCCGATCGCGTAGTCGACCTCGGCAGCGTCACCTTCCAGGCCAAACTCGGAACTTATCTCGAAAAAACCGGCCGCATCCTCGCGCTGGTCACCGAACTCGGAGGCGACAGCCACGCGCAAAGAGCCGCCCAGCTTTCGAAAGCCGACCTTACCACCGAGCTCGTCAAGGAATTCACCGAACTCCAGGGCATCATCGGAGGCCTCTATGCCCGCGCCCAGGGCGAGCCCGAAGAAGTAGCCCTCGCAATCTACGACCAGTACAAACCGGCAAGCATGGAGGATTCAATTCCCCGAACCCCATCTGGCCAGCTCGTTTCAATCGCAGACAAGCTCGACACGCTCCGCGGCTGCTTCCGGGTAGGC
>Ga0206845_1159_pt1 | contig 17332 bp, 12 predicted proteins | sample Alteio_BWOrgCont_19_FD_152887 | JGI IMG/M metagenome (GOLD analysis project Ga0206845, IMG submission 152887) | Enriched cells from forest soil in Barre Woods Harvard Forest LTER site, Petersham, Massachusetts, United States -... | ecosystem: Environmental > Terrestrial > Soil > Temperate forest >...
AGCCGCAACCACACCCGGAAGCCGGGAGGCGGCTCTTCAGCTTCTTGCCCGCGCGCGGAGCAGTTTCGCTTTACGAAGCACCCGCCAGGCCTGGGATCTTAAGGTAAGTTTCACGGTGGACTCTCTCGGTCAGACGAACTATGACGGCGTCTGGGAAATGGAAGATCTGTTTTCCCCGGGACAAGGGCATCGCTGGACCGCTACGGCAGCGTCCGGATACACCTTCACCAGCATCGCCACCGCCGGCCAGATCTATGGCGATGGGACCGCGAGCGCAGTTCCCCTCCGACTGCTCGAAGCGCGTGGAGTTTTATTCGACCCGATTCAATCTTCCGCCAATGCCGGTCGCGGGTCGATTCGGACGTCCACAGCTACCATTCACGGCGCAACGGTGACGTGCCTCCTGCTTTCCCACGCAAGAAGTACCGTGAATCCTTCGTCCGGACGGGATTGGGAGGAAACCGAAGAGTGTATCGACACGCAATCCGGCTTACTGAAAGTGCATTCGGAGGTACCCGGGCGCTACGCCGTTTACGACTACACTGACGCCCCTCAATTCGGCGGCCGCATTCTGCCTCGAAACGTGACCATCACTGAGGGAGGCAGGGTCGTGTCGAAGATTTCCATCGAGAGCCTGCAGGGAATGACTTCGGCCGATCCGGCTCTGTTTATCCCCACCGCCGCGATGAAGGCAAAAGGACCGGCCGTGGCGATGACATCCGCTATCAAAATCTCTCGCATTCAGGGGTCATCTACCCTGGGCGTTACGCTACGCCCGGTTTGTGTATTCGGGATCGTGACTCCGACGGGGCATCTTGTCGAGGCGCATGCGTTGCAGCCGTCCGATCCGAATAGCCGTGCGGCTGTGGAAGATGCCAGGAAGATCGACTTCTCGCCGCAGACGCCGGCGGGAACGCCGCCGCGGCAGCATTTTGTATTTGTGATCGAAAAGTTTGCTGCCCCGGAACAGGCCAGCGCAGTGCTCAATTGAACGTTACGTTCGATGAAGCTTCGAAGTGCCGATGATTCCTGTACTGAACTTCTACCCGGTACCGCGTGCCATCGGAGTAGCGCACCAAAAAATTGACGCGGACGGGAAGCAAGTGGAGATCGTCCCCGATTTTCACGTAATCCCAGAAGATGTGCTCCTCCCTGCCCGAAAACTCGAAATCCGCCGGGAACCCGCTTGATTCTTCGTCTACCTGAATTACGCTGCCGCCCGGATCTTCGATGAAAAAGCTCCCGGTTCTGGCGGGATTGTAGCGTTGATAAGTGAAATAGAGGAAGGGGAAGCATCCATCCGCAGGCGAACGGAACCGATACTCGAGTCGTTGCTTGCCGCCGACCTTTGTACGGCCCTGGTAGTCAATCGTGGTGGGGCATTTCGAGTCGAACAGCGGGCTGATTTCGGTCTCGAAGCCCTCGTACCATTTGAAGCCGGGAAGCGCATCGAAAGGCTGGTCCCAGGGCTTTCCGTTCCGCCGGATTTGCTGCCGCACGGCGCGGCGTCCGCGAAAGACGATCTCCGATTCAACGGTATCGTAAGGGCGCCAGTCCGGCGATTCTGTGGTGCTTCTATAGCGCACAGCCGTTTCATCGGCCACGAAATTCGGCATCTCCGCCGCGTATTTCAGATTGATTCGCCGCGCGTTTTCCAGTTCCCTGGCGCCTGGGGCATTCGAATCGGCGGCAGGATTTGGCGTCACAGCAACGACTCCTGGAGGGCGCTGGAGCAGATTCGTCCCCTCGCGCGGCCTCGCTTCGAGCATGGTCAATACTTCCTCTGGTGAGGGGCGGCGGAGAAACCGGATCGAGGTGATTTCCAGAGACTGGAACCTCGACGTAGCCGCTTCCCACACCGGCTGGATTGGCTTACATCTGATCTCCACCTCGTCGCCCATGCTGTGCCGGGCGGCGAGCGCCGCCGCTCCGAGGGCCGCTGTGTTCGGAAGCATCGCGTCGATGACCCTGCGATCCGCAAGTTTGATTGAAACCGAGTGCTCTCCCACTCGCTCCAAGCTTCCGGTAAAGGCCAGGTCGGATTGGAATCCGCGTCCCGGCTGCAGGACGAGAAGAGAAAAGAACAGAAGCAGCCACCGGCGCATACATTCTCAGTATGCGTCGAAATACTTACTTCGCGCCGCGCGCGGCGTTTCGCCGGCTGAGAATCAAAACCACGCTCGCGAGCACCAGCAGCGATCCCACAATCGCCGCCCGCTGGAAACGCTCGCCACCAAAGAAATACCCGAGTGCCAGAGCGATCACCGGATTTACATACGCGTAACTCGAAACCCGCGTCGGGCCCATCCTGTGCAAGAGCCAGACGTACGCGCTGAAGGCCGCGATCGACCCCGCAACGATGAGATAAATCAGCCCCAACACTGCATTCGCGCTCGGGGCCATCGCCGCCCTCCATTCGCCACTCACCAGTGACGCCAGCAGCAGCATCCATCCGCCTGCCATCATCTGCGCGCCGGCGCTGACCGATAGCGCCCGAGGCAGTTCCAGCCGCTTCGACAAAATCGATCCGATGGCCCAGCAAAGGTTGCTCGCAATCACGATCAACGCCGGCAGCAACTGCGCACCCGTCGTCCCGCGGCCGCTGATAACAATCACGCCGGCGAAACCCAAGACTAGTCCCAGGCACAAGAGCGGCGTCAACCGCTGCGTGCGCAGGAATAAGACTTCGAGGACCAGGGTCCACAGCGGCAGCATCGCAACCAGAACCGCCGCCAGCCCAGAGGGCAACGTCTGCTCCGCCCAGAACAGACAGCCGTAGCAGCCGAAAAACATCAGTGCGCCGATGATCAGGACGCTTTTCCATTGGCGCCTGCTCGGCGCGGCCCCGCCGCGGAAGCGCGCCCAGGCGTAAAGCAGGGTGCCAGCGAGGACGAACCGGATCCCGGCGGCAAGCAACGGCGGCATGCTCGCGACGACCACCCTGATCGCAAGATAGGTCGACCCCCAGACCAGATAAATCACGGCAAAAGCCAGGGCGAATTTCGCGATTTCGCCCCGCTCGTGCCCTGATTTACGGGACGTTTCGATAGCTGGCATTTCCGAAAGATTGTCCAAGGGTACCGCGCCACTCAGTTCCAAACCGCCCCGGTGGTCACCAGGGTGGTGATATGTCAGAATAAGGAGAACTGTCTCGATACCGGCTCAGTCGCTGAAAATTCACCTGCAATTAACGAATCTCAGCTCACACTGAAAGAATACCTATGGATTCCAAAACTCAAACCCGAGCGGAAGAATTCCAGCAGGCGTTGACTGACCGCATCCTCGTAACCGACGGCGCCATGGGCACGGCGCTCTACGCCAAAGGCATCTTCATCAATCGCTGTTACGACGAACTGAATCTCTCGCTCCCTTCCCTGATCCGCGAGGTCCACGAGGAATACGTCAAAGCCGGCGCCGAAATTCTTGAAACCAACACCTTCGGCGCAAACCGCAAGCGCCTCGCCGCGTTCGGGCATTCCGAGAAACTCCGCGCGATCAATGAAGCCGGCGTCAGTCTCGCCCGGGAGGCCGCGCGCGACCAGGCCTTCGTAGCCGGCGCCATCGGACCGTTGGGCGGATGGCTGCAACCGCTCGGTCCAACCAGTTTTGAAGAGGCCCGGGAACTCTTCAGTGAGCAGGCCGAAGTGCTTGTGGATGCCGGCGTCGATCTCCTCATCCTTGAAACGTTCACCGATCTCAACGAAGTCCGCGAAGCGATCCTGGCCACGCGCGAATCCGCGGGCACCGATCTGGCGATCATTGCGCACCTCAGCATCGAAGACGATGGCACGCTCCGCGACGGCACCTCCACCGAAAAGTTCACTCGCTATCTGGATGACCTTCCCGTCGACGCCATCGGTCTGAACTGTTCCTCCGGCCCCCGGGTCATGCTGGAGACTATCGAAAAGATGGTCCAGTGGACCCGGAAGCCGCTGAGCGCGATTCCAAATGCAGGCCTTCCTACGGCCGTCGAGGGCCGCAACCTTTATCTCTGCTCGCCCGAGTACATGGCGCAGTATGCCCGCCGTCTCCTCCAGACGGGAGCCCGCATCGTCGGCGGTTGCTGCGGCACAACGCCGGAACACATTAAAGAGATCCGCCGCGAAGCCAGCAGCCTGCAACCGGCTCAGCGCAAGCGGTCCGTCGCCGTAGTCGAGGAATCGTCTGCACGCGCGCGTGCGATGGCCAAAGTGCCGCTGGCGGAACGGAGCGGCCTCGGCGCCAAACTCGCGGCTGGACATTTCGTTTCATTCGTGGAAATCCTGCCGCCTCGAGGCATCGACGCGTCGAAGGAAATCGAAGGCGCGAAGCTCTGCCGCGAAGCCGGGATCGACTGCATCAACGTCCCGGACGGCCCGCGCGCCAGCGCCCGGCTCAGCGCGCAGGTCACCTGTCAGCTCATCCAGGAAAACGCCGGGATCGAAGCTGTCCTCCATTTCTGCTGTCGCGATCGCAATACGCTCGGTATCCAGAGCGAGCTTCTCGGCGCGCACGCCGCGGGTATCCGCAACATCCTCTGCATCACGGGCGACCCCCCGCGGATGGGCGGGTACCCGGAGTCCACCGCGGTTTTCGATGTCGACTCGATCGGGCTCATCAACATCGCCAGCAACCTGAACCAGGGGCTCGATCTCGGCGGCAGTCAGATGGGATCGCAAACCGCCCTGTTGATTGGCGCGGGTGCGAATCCGGGAGCCCTGAATATCGCGGAAGAACTGCGGCGTCTTGAAGCGAAGGTCCGCGCGGGCGCCGAATTCATCATCACGCAGCCCATCTTCGATCTGGATCTGCTCGTTGACTTTCTCGACCGCACCGCGCATCACCGGGTGCCCATAATCGCCGGCATCTGGCCGCTTACCAGCTATCGCAACGCGGAGTTCATGGTGAATGAACTGCGCGTCCAGGTGCCCGCCCCCTACATGGAACTTATGCGCCGCGCCGAAAACGCTGATGCCGCGCGCGCGGCGGGCGTCGCGATCGCGAAGGAAATGGTCGCCCAGGTTCGAAACCTCGTAGCCGGGGTCCAGCTCAGCGCGCCATTCGGGCGATACGAGCTTGCGATCGAGGTCGCCGGCGCCATCGGATCGAAAAAAACACATGACTAACCTACGACATCAGGAGCTGGAAGACGCTCTCTCCACCCGCATTCTCATCATGGATGGCGCGATGGGCACGATGCTGCAGGAGCGCAACCCCACTGCGGCCGATTTTGGCGGCGCACACCTCGAAAACTGCAACGAAAACCTTTGCCGCACCCGTCCGGAATGGATTCTGGACATTCACCGCGCCTACCTCGAAGCGGGCGCCGACATCATCGAAACCAACAGCTTTCAGGGCTCGCCGATCGTCCTCGCGGAGTTCAATCTCGAAGACGATACACACGAGCTCAACGTCCTCGCGGCAAAACTCGCGCGTCAGGCCGCCGACGAATTTGCCACCTCTGCAAAGCCCCGTTTCGTCGCGGGCTCACTCGGCCCCACCACCAAATCCATCACCCTGCGCGGCGATGTCACCTTCCAGCAACTGGTCGACAGCTACTACGCCCAAGCGCAGGGCCTGATGGAAGGCGGCGTGGACATTCTTCTGCTTGAGACCGGCTTCGACACCCGCAACGTAAAGGCCGGCATTTTTGCCATCCGCAAACTCGAACGCGACTTGGGCATTCATATCCCGAAGATGGTCTCCGGTACCATCGAACGCTGGGGCGCCATGCTCGCCGGCCAGCCGGTCGACGCCTTCTGCACCTCGGTCTCGCACGGCGATCTGCTCTCGATCGGCCTCAATTGCGCCACCGGTCCGGACCTGATGACGGACCACATCCGCACGCTGGCCCTCACCGCTTCAACGCGCATTTCCTGCTATCCCAACGCGGGCCTGCCGAACGAAGAAGACAAGTACCTCGAAACACCCGAAATGCTGGCCGGCCAACTGGAGAAGTTTGTCGACCACGGCTGGTTAAACATCGTCGGCGGCTGCTGCGGGACGACGGCGGAACATATCCGCGCCATCGCGCAGATGGCGGAAGGCAAGGCGCCCCACGTCGTTAACCCGCCCTCGCATCGCACTTACTATTCGGGCATCGAACTGGTGGAAGCCGAAGAGGGCAACCGTCCGCTCATTGTCGGCGAACGGACCAACGTAATCGGCTCGCGGCTCTTCAAGAATCTGGTCGCGGCGGAAAAGTGGGAAGAAGCGAGCGAGATCGCACGCTGGCAGGTTAAGAACGGCGCGCACATTCTCGACGTGTGCCTCCAGTCCTCCGACCGCGAAGAACTCGGCGACATCGACCCCTTCTACGCGAAGCTGATGCCGAAGATCAAGGCGCCCGTTATGGTCGATACCACCGACCCCAAAGCGCTCGAACGCGCCTTGACCTGGTGCCAAGGTAAGAGCATTCTGAACTCGGTCAATCTCGAAGACGGCGAAGAGAAATTCGAGCTTGTCTGCCCCATCGCCAAAGCCTACGGAGCCGCTCTGGTCGTCGGCACCATCGATGAAGACAAGCAACAGGCGCAGGCATTCACCCGCGAACGCAAGCTCGCAGTTGCACAGCGCTCCGTCGATCTGTTGACCGGCAAGTACGGGATCCCCCCCGAAGACATCATCATCGACCCGCTGGTCTTCCCCTGCGCCACCGGCGACGAGAACTATATCGGTGGCGCTGTCGAAACCATCGAAGCCATTCGCCTGATCAAAGCGAACATTCCATACGTCAACACCATACTCGGCGTATCCAACATCTCCTTCGGACTGCCTGCGGCTGCGCGCGAAGTAGTGAACTCCGTTTTCCTGTATCACGCGACCAAAGCCGGACTCGACCTCGCAATCGTCAACGCCGAGCGCCTCGAACGCTTCGCCTCCATCCCCGCTGAAGAACGGCGCCTCGCGGAAGATCTGCTCTTCAACACGCCGCCCGCCGAATCCGAAGATGAATCCGTGCGTGAAGCCCCCGAAGACTGGCGTCTGCAGACGCGCGACCAGAAGATGGCGATCAACCAGTTCCACATCGCAGCCATCGCCGAATACTTCCGCAAAACCGGCCGCAAGGAAAAGAAGAAGCTAGCCGAATTGCCTCTCGATGAACGCCTTGCCAACTACATCATCGAAGGCACCAAAGACGGCCTGCTTCCCGACCTTGAGCTGAAGCTCAAATCGGGCGCGGCGCCGCTCGATATCATCAACGGTCCCCTGATGGCCGGAATGACCGAAGTCGGGCGCCTCTTCAACAACAACGAGCTGATCGTAGCCGAAGTGCTGCAATCGGCCGAAGCCATGAAGGCGTCGGTCAACTATCTCGAGCAGTTCATGGAGAAGGCGGAGACCTCCCGCCGCGGCAAGATCGTGCTCGCCACGGTCAAAGGCGACGTACACGATATCGGCAAGAACCTGGTCGAAATCATCCTCGCGAACAACGGCTTCGAGGTGATCAACCTCGGCATCAAAGTGGCGCCGGACGCCCTGATCCAGGCGTGGCGCGACCATCAACCTGATGCCATCGGCCTGTCGGGCTTACTCGTAAAGAGCGCGCACCAGATGGTGACCACCGCCGCCGACTTCAAGGACAGCGGCGTCGGCGTCCCTCTCCTTGTGGGCGGCGCGGCTCTCTCCGAAAAGTTCACCACCACACGCATCGGCCCCGCCTACGGCGCCCCGACCTTTTACTCCCGTGACGCCATGACCGGCCTGCGCATCATGCAGGACCTCACCGATCCCGCCACCCGCGACGCCACGCTCAAGACTCACCTCTACACGGCGGCCGCCCCCGTCGCAGTTGAAGCCGCGCCCGCGATTAACTACTCAACGGTCCGCAGTCCCAAGGTGCGCACGGACATTCCGATTCCCCTCGCACCCTATCTCGACCGCCGCGTCCGCGAAATCCCCAAGCTGCAGGAGATCTGGAGCTACATCAACCCCTACATGCTCTACGGCCGGCATCTCGGCTTCAAAGGCAACTTCACGGAAATGCTGCGCGAGCGCGACCCCAAAGCGCTCGAACTGCACGACGCCGTAGAACAGGCGAAGCACGAAGCGGCGAAGTTCATGAAGATCCGTGCGGTCTGGCAGTTCTTCGAAGCCGAGCGCGACGGCAACACGGTTCACCTGTTCGCCTCGGGCGGGACGACCCCGCTCCAGTCGTTCCGTTTCGGGCGCCAGCCGAAATCCGACGGCCTCTGCCTGAGCGACTACATCATGGACGGCGAAGACGGACACCGCGACCATCTCGGGCTCTTCGTAGTGACCGCCGGCGAGTGCGTGCGCCGTCACTCGGAAGAGGCCAAACAGCGCGGCGAGTTCTTCCTGGCGCACTCGCTGCAGGCGCTGGCGATCGAAACCGCCGAAGGCTGCGCCGAGTGGCTGCACCGCCGGATGCGCGAAGACTGGGGCTTCCCCGATCCGCCCTCAATGACCATGCAGGAGCGGTTTACCTCGCGCTATCGCGGCAAGCGCTACAGCTTCGGCTACCCGGCCTGCCCGAACCTTGACGACCAGCAGGGCCTGTGGAAGCTGTTGCAGCCGGAAGACATCGGCGTGGCCCTTACCGAGGGCATGATGATGGACCCCGAAGCCAGCGTCAGCGCTCTGGTCTTCCACCACCCCGACTGCGCCTACTTCACGGCCGACGACGGGCGGGGTCTTCCCGAGGCGCTCGCTCCCGTCAGTTGACGCCGGACGTTCCTGCCCAGTCGAGAACATCGATCAGTTTCCAGGCGTTCTGATTGAGATCGAGGGTCAGTCCCTTCTCTTTGTCAATCACCAGCTGCGCCAGAGGATAAAGCACGCCCGTGCTTTTGCTTTTGTCAGTATCGTTGATATCGATCTCGCCGGCCGTCAGGTTGTAATACTGAGTATTGGTGTCCCAGTAAACCTCGCCGAATCGCAGCGGCCGGTTCGTAACAAAGCGGATCTTTCGCCCGGTGGGGGTGGGAATCATGCGGATGAAGCTGCAGTCGTAACCGAGGGTGCCCGTGATCTCGACATGCCCGACCGCTTTCATTCTCTGAAGGGCATTCACTAATCCCTGATTCTGCCCCTTGTCAAACGCCTGGAGCAGCACCGTCCTGTCGGCCGGAGTGGAGTATTCATAGATGTTAAGAGTTACTCCGATATTCGCTCCCAGTTGGGTACCCGTTCCCATCGCGGTAGCCTCGATCGTTTCGTTCTTTACCCCCCTCTGCTGAGCGGACAACCAGGGACTGCAAGCGAGCAGCAGCACACCGCTCGCGAGCACGCTCTTCGCGAGAACTTTGCCGTTATTGATTTGCATTTCGTTCCTTTCCTGACGTCGAACCAATGCTGACCCCTCTCAGGCCGTCGTGATCCCCGTCACCCGCAAGCTAATGCGGTCTTGTCCGTGCACAATGGTTCTGCGGAACCGGCGCTTCTTTTTATTGCGACCTTTAATTGCCCCTTTGGCTTTCCGCAACACCGGGTAACGGACTGAAAAATGGTTGCGCTGCATGCCGGCAGCGACGGACCGAACTGTTCCGTCGCGGATCTCGCAAGGCTTCGGGTCTCTTTTTTTTGAGCCGCCGCGGACGACTGTTTTCATCAAGTCAACGGTTGATCGCACCATTCGATCCGATGGACACTGGCGGGAAGCGCGAACCATAAGAACCAGGCGCCGCATCGGGAAGTGTTATCTCAGATGCGTTCAAGCGCTCAACGGGAACGAGCCGAGAGCGGCCGGACTGGGCGCGACCGTCAGGCCATGCGATTACATGTTTTGGGCGGCAAAATGAAGGCAACTCAGCTTTTGCCGCTGACATATAATCCCTCAAGGGGGTTCCCCTTGATTCGAATCCTTAGATTTGTTCTCCCGGCCCTGCTGGTAACCTCAGCAGGAAGAGCACAGGTTCCCTATCCAACCACCCCCTACCCAGGAGGACAGTATCCGCCGGGACAATATCCCCCGGGGCAATATCCGCCGGGTTCATATCCGCCGAGCCAGTATCCTCCGGGCACGGTCGGGTTGCCGGGCGGGATCAGCCTTCCCATGCCGAAGCTTCCCGGCAGGAAAGGCAAAGACACGTCGGACAGCAACAACACGAGGGTAGCCCTTCGCGCGGTCGATGGAACGCTGCGCGAGTTGGGTGAGAAGGACTTATACCTCGAAACCCGGCACAAGATTCTGAAGTTTCGGATACTCGCGAAGACACAATTCCGCGACAAGGAGGGTGAGCAGGTTCGCGATTCCCTGCTGAGGCCGGGCGACCAACTCTCGGTGGAAGTGAACGGTGATGATCCGGAGACTGCGTTACGCGTGATCCTGACGCGCAAATCGACGGACGCTGAACGCGCTCGCGCGGAAAAACCTTTCGACCACGATACCGCTCAAACTCCTGCGGAGACGGACACCCATTCGTCGGGAACGAAGGATGTCGCAGAGGAGCCGTCGGCAAGATCGACGCCCGACACGAGTGACAACGGCGACCGGGATCGCCCCACGCTCGCGAGAACGGAAACGCCGGCGCCTGCTCAACCCGTGGAAAAAGCTGCGCCGCCGGCAGAGAGTACGAAACCCGTTTCGCGACCCAACGCGAGTGAGGAAGATATCATCAGCCAGACCCGCGATGCCGCCGGTCGCCTGACCGACGGACTGCCCAATTTCCTGGTTCAGCAGATCACGACGCGGTATTTCAGCCGCGTCGCCCCGCCTCAATGGCAGGTCCTGGACACCGTCACGGCCGAAGTAGCGAGTGTAAACGGCAAGGAAGACTATCGGAACATCATGGTGAATGGCAAGCCTTCCAACCGGCCGGTTGAAAAAACCGGCGCCTGGTCTACCGGTGAATTCCAAACCACTCTCGATAGCCTTCTGGATCCCTACACCCAGGCAGCTTTCCAGAAGACCCGGGACAACACCCTCGCCGGCCGTTCCGCCTGGACCTATACTTTCCAGGTACGGCAACAAAACTCGAATTGGGACATTCACGCGCCGAACGGTTCCGTGGCGACGCCGGCCTACAGCGGGACCGTCTGGATCGACAAGGCGACTTTCAATGTGATGCGGATCGAGGAGGAGACCGGGCCGCTGCCCTCCAGCTTCCCGTTCGACAAGGCGGAAACCGTAGTCGAGTATGGTTTCGTGAACATCGATGGAAAAACCTGGCCTCTGCCAATCCATAGCGACATTCTGACCTGCCAGCGTGGTAGTTCCACCTGTACGAAGAACGAGATTCGTTTCCAGAATTACCGGAAGTTCGGCGCGGATTCCAGCATTACGTTTGACAAGTAAGCGCGCGGATCGCGGCAATGAGAGCCACGCGATGGGCAGGGCGTTGCTCGACAGGCGCCCGCGCTTGTCCCGAAGAGCCTTGATCTGCTTCGGCGACAGCGGCTGCACCGGCATCAGGCAGGCGTCGTCGAACCCCGCACTGTCCATTTGTCGATAGCGACACTTTGTGCGTGCCTCCGTCGTTTCGTCATGGCGGTCATCGCGTCACCTCGATATTTTCCGGCTGAAGGGAGCCGGTTAGCGTCTATCGGAAGGGTGGGCATGAACCAATCGCGAAGTGCGTTGACCGTATCACAAACGGTAATTTGTGCGACGAGCGCCGGAGCCAGCAAAACCGGCCCTTCAGGTGTTTCAAATCTCAGGTGCAAATCCCTTCCCTGACGCGACGCTTCCGGCTATCGTTTCGGGCATGATTGGAAACAAGCCGCCGCCCGCTCAACGACTGAAGGCCCGGCGCGTCACTCTCGACAAAAGGGACCATTTTGTAGAAAGTAGAAAAGGGCCCTGCCCGTTTGGCGCGGGTTTCCGGCACGTCAGGCCCGAGGAACTTTCGACAAAATGGGAAAAACCGCGAAAACAGCCAAAATGGTCAGAAGCGGCGCGGCGGCGGACCGCGACAGCGACCGGCTGCACCTCACCGAGCGCGAGTGAAAAAGCTCATGGAGGCGACCAAGGGCAGCCGCAACGAAGCCCGCGGCCGCCGCCTTATCGAGGCGAGGGAGGGACGGCGGGCGGAAGGAACAGGGCCGCGAGCCTGCCTTAACCCTGCCCGTTCCTGTAAAATTATGCGCTTCGGGACCTGTCCGTCGGCGGAGTGACAATTGCCAGAGGAATTTTTATCCAATAGATTCAATAGGTTAACCTCGCGCGACGGCGCCATCCCCAATTTCGGCTGCTACTGTAAAACCGGAAAACCAGATGCGTAAAGAAATTCGCGACGAGATCAACCGAGCCAACGCCTTGAAGTCCACGGGCCCGAAAACCCCCGAAGGCAAGCAGCGTTCTGCCATGAACGCCTTCAAACACGGCCTCACCGGGCAGAGCCTGATGCTCCAGCCCAACGAAATGGAAGCTTACAACCGGCTCACGGTCCACATGCTCTCCGATCTCAAACCCAAAACGGAGCTTGAGCGTCAGCTCGCCCAGAAAATCATCGACGGTAATTTCCGTCTGAACCGTCTGGCCGGAATCGAAAACAACATGGTCAACCTCGGCCTGATCCGGAACACAACCGATACAGACCACGACGACCGCGTAGAAGCCATGATCGCCCAGGTGCGGTCCTGGATGGAGCAGTCCAACGCCTTTGACGTCCTCGGCCGCTACGAATCACGGCTCTCGCGCCAGCTCCTCAGGTATATCGAGGAATTCAAGCGCACTCAAAAGGACCGTATCGCCGCCGAGCAGGCCGAGCGAGTCGCCCGCCAATCCGATCCCCATCGCAAACGTCATGAAAACAAGCGGGATCACTTCGATCTGGCTTCGTTTAGCGGAACCGCTCCCGAAATGGTCATGAGCGCCGATGCTTTCCGCGTCCTGACGCAACTGCCGGTCAACCTGACCCCGCACACCCCACCTGAACCCCAAATCTCAACCCCATATTCCCAGATATAAATGAAATTTATGAACACACGGCCTTGCATTTCCAAAACTTTCCCAATAAACTGGGACTTCTGGCAATGCTCTCCAGCTTCACAGGCCGAATTACCACCCCCACCCCTGTAATAAGCGTTATTGGGGCGGTCGTCGTAATTAGCGTCGGGGTCGTAGTTAAAGTCCCCGTCTGAGGCCTTCGGGAGCGTAAAAGATCCGAGGCCATCAGCGGGGTGAACAACCCGGCTGGTGGCCTTTTTTGTTTTTCTGAGCCGCGCGCGTAAGCAAGCGGTCTTCTGACAGGAGTAAATCACCGCAATGCAGACCGAATCCGGAAAACTAATGAACGGCGCCGAGGTGCTGCTCGAATGCCTCGCCCGCGAAGGCGTCGATTGTTTCTTCGGCTATCCCGGCGGCGTCACCCTTCCCTTTTACGACGCTCTGTACGACAGCCACATCCGCCACGTCCTCGTTCGCCACGAAGAGAACGCCTGCTTCGCCGCCGAAGGCTACGCCCGCGCCACCGGTAAGGTCGGAGTCTGCTGTGCTACCTCCGGGCCCGGCGCCACCAACCTCGTCACCGGTCTCGTAGACGCAATGATGGACTCCATCCCCATCGTCGCCATCACCGGCCAGGTGCACTCCAAGCTCATCGGCAGCGACGCCTTCCAGGAAGCCGACACCTTCGGCATCACGCGCCCCGCCACCAAGCACAACTTCATGGTGAAGTCGCTGCAGGAACTCCCGCGGATCGTCCACGAAGCTTTCTATATCGCCTCCAGCGGCCGTCCCGGTCCCGTGCTCGTCGATATCCCGAAGGACGTCTTCCAGGCCCGCGGCCACTACACCCCGGTCGATACCATCCATCTGCCCGGCTACAAGGTCTTCACCGAGGGCCACGCCGGCCAGATCCGCCGCGCGGCCCAGTTGATCTGGGAATCCGAGCGACCCTTTGTTTATGCGGGTGGCGGCACCGTTCTCGGCAAAGCGTCGGCCGAACTCACCGAACTCGTTGACCTGGTCGATCTACCCGCCGTCTGCACACTCATGGCCCTCGGCGGCCTCTCGTCCAGCCATCCCAACTTCATCAGCATGCCGGGCATGCACGGCAGCTATACCGCCAACATGGGCATGACCGAATGCGACCTGCTCATCGCCCTTGGCACTCGTTTCGACGATCGCGTGACCGGACAGCTTCAGGCCTTCGCCCGCCACGCCCGCGTCATTCACGTCGATATCGATCCCGCTGAAGTCGGCAAGAACCGCGTGCCCGATATTCCGATCGTCGGCGATGTGAAGCTCGTTCTCCAGAAGCTCATTCGGAACCTGCGGGAACTCGAGGCCGAGTACAAACCTAAGAAGGCCGAAGCGCGCGCCCGCTGGTGGACGCAGCTCCGCTCCTGGCAGGACGAGCATCCTTATGATCGTTCCCGCTCGGAAGAGGAGATTAAACCACAACACCTGATGGATGAGATCGACCGTCTCTCCGGCGGTCAGGCCATCGTCACTTCCGATGTCGGTCAACACCAGATGTGGGCCGCGCAGCTGATCCGCTTCAACGAACCGCACCTTTGGATCAACTCCGGCGGCCTCGGCGCGATGGGCTTCGGACTTCCCTCCGCGCTCGGCGCACAGATGGCCCGCCCGGATAAGCTGGTCTTCGCCATCTGCGGCGACGGCGGTTTCCAGATGTCGATTCCCGAGCTCGCGACCATCGCGTCGCATGCTCTGCCGATCAAGATCATCGTGATGAACAACGGCTATCTCGGCATGGTGCGGCAGTGGCAGACCCTCTTCTATAACAACCGGCTGAGTTCGGTCGATCTCGACTGTTTCCCCGACGCGGAAAAGCTCGCGGCAGCCTACGGATTCAAGGGACGCACGATCGACAAGCCGTGGCAGCTTGCCCAGGCGCTCGAAGAAGCGATCAAAGAACCCGGCCCGTATCTTTTAAACGTCAAGGTCACCCGAGACGAAAACGTGTATCCGATGGTTCCCGCCGGCGGAGCCATCCACGAAATGGTGTTGGGTCCGCCACAACCCGTGGCAGTGGCATAGGAAGGCATAAACATGCTGCAGACAATTTCAATCCTTCTGGAAAACAAACCCGGAGCGCTGCTCCGAGTGACAGGCGTGCTATCGGCTCGGGGCTACAACATCGAGAGCCTGACAGTCGCGAAAACGCTCGACCCCGAGCTCTCCCGCATGACCATCGTCGTCGACGTCGAAGACCGCATCCGCACCCAGGTAGTCAAGCAGATCAACAAACTGGTCAACGTGCTCCAGGCGACCGACATGACGGAGACGCCGGCCGTGATTCGTGAAATGGTTCTGGTTCGGGTTCGCTGCGACCAGGCCAGCCGGACCACCGTACTTAAGGAAGCCGAGATCTTCCACTCGCGAGTGGTCGACTCCTCGACCGAAGGCTTCGCCATCGAAGCCACAGGCGATCCGGAAAAGCTCGACGAGTTCATCGAAGTCATGCGCAGCTACGGCGAAATCGACGTAGCCCGCTCGGGAGCGATAGCCATGTCGCTCGAATCGAAGAAGCTAAGGCTGCAGCCGCCCGTGCCAGCCCCGGCCGTAGCCCAGACTATCTGAATTTTCAGGACAATAAATGCCACGACGCTTTTACGAAAAAGACGGAAACATCGACAACCTCAAAGGTAAAAAGATCGCCATCATAGGCTACGGAAGCCAGGGCCACGCACACGCGCTGAACCTGCGCGATTCCGGTCTCGACGTTATCGTCGGCCTGCCCGCCAGCAGCAAGAGCCGAGCCAAAGCGGAAGCCGCCGGCCTCACGGTGCTTACACCCGCCGAAGCCGCGAAGGAGGCCGATGTCATGATGGTCCTGGTTCCCGACCACATCCAGGGCGACCTCTACGCCTCCGACATAGCGCCCAACCTCTCGGCGGGCAAGACGTTGATGTTCGCGCACGGCTTCAATATTCATTTCGGCTTCATCAAGCCCCCGGCGGACGTCGACGTCTCGATGATCGCCCCCAAGGCGCCCGGCCACCGTGTACGCGAGGTCTTTGTCGAAGGCTCAGGCGTCCCCGCCCTCGTAGCCATCCACCAGGATGCCAGCGGCAAGGCACTTGAGAACGCCCTCGCCTATGCCGCGGCGCTCGGATGCCTGCGTGCCGGAGTCATCGAAACCACCTTCCGCGAAGAAACCGAAAGCGATCTCTTTGGCGAGCAGGCCGTCCTTTGCGGCGGAGCCGCCGAACTGATCCGAGCCGGATTCGAAACCCTTGTGGAAGCCGGATACGCCCCCGAGATCGCTTACTTCGAGTGCCTGCACGAGCTCAAGCTGATCGTCGACCTCATCTACGAAGGCGGACTCGGCTATATGCGTTTCTCCGTATCCGACACCGCCGAATACGGCGACTACACCCGCGGACCCCGCATCATCACCGCCGAAACCCGCAAGGAGATGAAGAAGATCCTTTCGGAAATTCAGTCGGGCCAGTTCGCAAAGCAGTGGATCGGGGAGAACAAGGACGGCCGCGGCAAGTTCCTCGCCATGCGCGCCGAACAGGCCGATCAGCCGGTCGAGAACGTGGGCCGCGAGCTACGCAAAATGATGACCTTCCTCAAGCGAAACAAAGAAGCGGGAGTTCCCGTAGCATAATCCCGCTAAAAAACTACCATGCGCATTCAAACATTCGATACCACGCTTCGGGACGGCTCGCAGGGCGAAGCCGTCTCTTTCTCGGTCGATGACAAAATCCTCATTACCCGAAAACTCGATGAGCTGGGTATCGACTACATTGAAGGCGGCTGGCCAGGCTCAAACCCCAAAGACCGCGAGTTCTTCGAACAGGCTCGCGGTCTCAAACTGAATCACGCAAAGCTCACCGCTTTCGGGTCCACGCGCTTTGCGAAGAACTCGATTGAGGAAGATCGCAACGTCCGTGAACTGATCGACGCCGGCACGCCCGCCGTATCCATCTTCGGCAAGAGCTGGGACTTCCACGTCTCCCGCGCCCTCGGTATCACCGAAAACGAAAACCTCACCATCATTGGCGAAACCGTCCGCTACCTGAAGGACCACGGCAAGGAAGTTATCTACGACGCCGAGCACTTCTTCGACGGTTACATCCATAACCGCGACTTCGCCTTGCGAACGCTCGCGGCCGCAAAACACGCGGGAGCCGACGTCCTCTGCCTCTGCGACACCAACGGCGGCACCCTCACCGACTTCCTCGCGCAGATCGTAGCCGACGTTCGAGCCCGCTTCGACGGCGTAATCGGAATCCACCCCCACAACGATTCCGGCGTCGCGGTGGCAAACGCCATGGCCGCCATCGAGAAAGGCGCATCGCACGTGCAGGGCTGCCTGAACGGCTACGGCGAGCGGTGCGGCAACGCGAACCTCGCAACCATCATCGCCAATCTCGAATTGTAAATGGGCCATACGACCATTGGTCCGGACAACCTGCAGTCGCTGACTTCAACATGCCGCTACATCGCCGAGTTGGCTAACTTGCCGTTGCG
>Ga0206845_1160_pt1 | contig 17331 bp, 13 predicted proteins | sample Alteio_BWOrgCont_19_FD_152887 | JGI IMG/M metagenome (GOLD analysis project Ga0206845, IMG submission 152887) | Enriched cells from forest soil in Barre Woods Harvard Forest LTER site, Petersham, Massachusetts, United States -... | ecosystem: Environmental > Terrestrial > Soil > Temperate forest >...
TGTAATATATTGAAATGTAATGATTAAAAGCAAAGTAGATATCTAAATGATATCAAGCATAAAGTTTCGTGATATCAATTTTTTTAGATTAGATATCTTTTTTATATCAAAAATATATCTAAAAGATATATTTGCAAGATTTTTAAAAATGGTAATTTACCTATAAAAATCATTTGCTTATTCGCAAAGTCTTCTGCAACCTTGTTGCGACAGGTGTGTATATTTTTGACTTTTTACAGGCGTGTTTGAGCGCAACTATTTTGGATAATAACAGCGTTTAAAATAATGAGCATCTATAGGTAAAAGATAAGCCTTTAGTTTATTAAGCTAAGTCTTAAGGTGCTTTACTCACGGGGCTATATTATGAGAAAAAATAAAAAAACGAAGATTCATAACTCTATTGCTTCCACAATGTTACCAGTAGCGATAGGCTGATATTTTGAAACTCTTTTAAAGGAACATTTCCATCGTTTAGGAAATACTTCAAGACACAAAGCGTCAAAACGTTTTTTTGCTTTTTTATGCAAATCTACGGCATTTGCATATTTATTTTTGAGGTTATCAAAGGTAAATTTACGAGCTGCTAAACATTTTTGTATTTGTGTTGCTAAGCTGAGGTCATTATGATCAAGTTTCATCAACTGGTTAGAGTAGGTATTATATTCTTTAACTAACATACAACATCCATGATAGGCTTGCTCAGATGCCATCAATAACTGAGATACTTCCGCGTATTTTAATAGAAAATCATCTTCGTAAAATTTTTTATATTGAAGAGTTCGCTCTAAGGTGCTTTGATCGGATTTTAGCTTAGGAATAAGATATCCAACAAAAGGATTTTCTCCTTGATTAATAATATATTTTATTTTTCCAAGATTAGCTTCTCTTTTAATCAAAAGAATAGCTATTTGATGAGCAGTGATTAGGGAGGTGTTTTCAATTTCTCTATCTTTAGCAACACAAGTAACCTTGTAGGTTAGATAGCCCCCAAGAATAACGCATATTGCTTGATTAAAATTCTCCCAAAGATTACTTAGGAACGCGAATATTATATTTACTACTTCCACATTAATATCTCATTTTTTAAACAAATTTGAATGCGTACCAGTGCGCTCAAAATAAATTAATGGTTTCTCGATGCGATAAATTAATAACCAGTCGGGTTCAATATGACATTCACGATGACGTATATAATTACCGACTAATTTGTGGTCTTTATATTGCGTAGGCAATATTTTACCAGCTACTAAATCACGCATAATCGATATGAGCTTATTCATATCTTTACCGTTTTTACGCATGAGTTCAATATCTTTTTTAAATCGCTTGGTTGCATGTGGTGTGTACATTACTTCTTGTCATCGAGTCCTAGTTTTTGTAATAAATCATCCATGTCTTGCGCTTCAATGATGTCAATACCAGCCTCAGAATCTTGCAATGCCTTCGCAGTTTGTTTATTCGGTATATTCACAGAAAATGGTAAACCATGGCGCAATTCAACTTGTTTTAAAAACAAAGTAATTGCTTGCGAAGTGGTTAAACCCAATTCATGAAAAATCGATTCTGTACTAGCTTTAAGCGCTGGATCAATCCTGGCCCTAATAACTTCGCTTTTATGACTATCATTTACTCTGTGCATTATATCATTCTCTTTGCTCATTGTGTAGCTACATTGTAGCATAAACCAATAAATATTTAAAATTAAATATTTATTGGTAATTGATCAATAAAAACAAATGGTTACGGTATATTAAGATTCTCCCGACATTGTTGGGAGAATCTGTCCATCACAATAAAATTCGATTCTTGATTGGATTTCGATTAGGAAAAAGTATTTTTTGGGCGGCAAAATTTATTAATCTATTAAAAATCAACCTGATTCTCTTGAAATTTTCTAAAATAGCCCCCATTTGTAAGCTGTGCCGATTAGGCATCATTAATCATTTTTCAATAAGAGGTATATTATGGAAACAGTTTTGAGTGTCAGAAGAGAAGAAGCTCAGCAGCGAATAGAAAAACAAATCGAAGAAGGAAACCGGCTATTGTCCATGATACCTTTGCAGAATGAAGATGAGGTAGAAGGTTTCATTCAAAAAAAAGAGAAATGGCACGGTGTTACTTGCTGGGTCTTAAAAAGTATTTTTACTAATGATGCTGAAGAGAAAAAGTTTGATAACACAAAAACAATGTTTTTAGGAAGCAAGCCATCGTTATCTCCTTTTGCTGACGCGAATAGCTTTTCTTATATGCAGCAAAAATATATTGTGGATAAAGTAAATCACTATCGTGCAAATATTGGAGCAGGATTAAATATTTTGTCCACCTTATTGGAAGCTATTAATGAGAGTCTTATTAGACAAGAAGCCGATATTATGCCTATTAATAGTAAAAAAGTTTGTAAAAATAAGGTCTTCATTGTTCATGGGCATGATACTTTAAGACATGAAGTAGAGGCCTTCTTACGCAAATATTCGCTAATACCAGTTTTCTTGGATGATCAAGTTAGCAAGGGTCAAACTATTATTGAAAAATTTGAAGCGTATTCTGCTGATGTGGGGTATGCAATTGTTTTATTGACACCAGATGATGAAGGGAGAAAAAAGACAATTGTTGAAGATACTTTCCCATTACAAGCTCGTGCTCGACAAAATGTTATTCTAGAACTTGGCTATTTTATCGGCAAACTCGGCCGCTCTAATGTTGCTGGCTTGATTAAAGGAGAAATAGAAAAACCATCTGATTATGCTGGTGTTATGTATATATCTTATGACGAACTTGGAGCCTGGAAAAGTAAATTGAAGAATGAGATGAGCGCGGCAGGGATTCAGATAAGTGAAGAGAAGGTAGCTTAACTCTTAGTCCTGGGGGGGGCAAAAGGATTTGCTCCCCCAGTGCTCCCCGAGAGCAATTTTGGATGAATAAAATTTGAATATTAATTTTAACGTTCATCGAGCCTAGTGCTTGTGTAGAACCCCTCTTGCTTACAATATATGATTTTTTTATTCATCAAAAACAAATGGTTAGTATTTTTCTTGACTGAAAATTAACAATATGAGAGTATTTTCTTAGGTAAAACCAGGACAATTAGCCCCTTGATTTTTGATACCAGAAAGGAATTAAAACCACCTGCCTTGCACACACGGGCTACTAATGAATCCCCACGGATTTTAGTTTTAAGGCCGAAGGCCTGACCGTATATAGCCTAGGGTGTAGGCGCTCTTAGCGCCGTAACCCTAGGTAGGATGAGAATAAGAACCCAGCGCTGAAAGCGCGTAAGATTAAACTTTAAATATTTTTCTTGCGCGCTTACAGCGCTTGCTCTTTTTTTTTCTCCCACCCAGGGTTACGGCGCTAAGAAGCGCCTAGACCCTGGGCTAGATACGGTCAGGCCTTCGGCCTTAAATACTAAAATTCGTGGGGATTCGTTAGGCCGTAGGCCTTATACTGTTATGAACCACTGCGTCATCCCGTGCATAAGCCGCCATAAGAAGTGATAGAAAAGCAGGACTTGCGCGGCTGAAGACGCGGGATCCAGGCGGAAATATTGCTTACGAAGTTAATCTATGCTGAGCACGTAAGAATATCTATAACCTAGATCCCGTATCTACAGCCGCGAGAGTGAAGTGCCTCTATCACCCCTGATGGCGGCTTACGCACGGGATGACGCAGTGGGTCACCCAGGGATAGATTAACCGAATATTGATCTTTCATTGATGCAACGAATTAAAAAATATAGACTTTAGTCATTTTTTGAATGTAATTTAAAAATCCATTCGAAAAAGAAACACAACAATGTCTGATAACAGACATTGTTGTGTGATTGAGGTGAGATTAATGATTGGAATTACCGCGGCCGAAAAAGAATTTGCCAAAACAGCCCGCATTGTCGTCGATTTGATTATTGCCAGTAGTTTGTGGCAATAACGGAGCAGTCAAAGGGTTTCCTGCATTAGAGGATGAGGAAGCTCCAATAGTACCGCCACCGCTCCATGAGGCTGTAGATTTAGTATTTGCTGATGAAGAAGCGGTTTGCTGCTGCTGTTGCATCAGTAGCTTTAATTGTTGATTTTCTTTTCGTAATTTCTCAAGTTCATCTTTTTGCTGTTGCAAATCATTATTCTCTACAGTTACAGAAGAAGATGATGCTGGAGAAACCGCAGGATTATCCGCTACAGCTTTGCTTGACGCCGCAAACTTTGCTTCAAGCACTTTAACTTGAACAGCGGTAGCTAATTGCTTACGGGTTAACCATTCATCAGATCTTAAATTTAACTCACCTTTTAATTGCTTCACTGCAGCAAGGACTTGAGTTACAGCCTCATCAAATGCCATGGGTGCTATAATCTGGTCATTAGTTGTTGCGAGTGGCCGATTCCACAAATAGAGATCTAAAGTTTGAATGGCGTCAGCCAGGTTAAACTTAGACAAATGTCCTGTGTCAGGTAAAGCTTGATAAGCCAATAATAATTTCATACTGGAAGAGAGTTCAGTAAACAAATCACCTTGGCCATGACGATGTTTAGTGGTATAAGCACCACATAAGTCAAGCACACCCGCTAATTTTGGATTCTTCCTCTTAATATTTTCAATTTGTTCCATCAATACCGGATCAGGTTCACCATCGTTACGTACTTGTAATTTATATAACCACGCAATGGCTCCCATTAAAAGGGACGCGTGTTCAGCAAACAAACGATCATAATCAACGTCATCAATATTGATGATTGAAGGATTGAGTAAATCATCGCCACCGCAAATTGTTTTATGCGCACTCAAGAGTAGTGCTTTAAGGCCCTTCAGCGTAAAATATCCATACCAAGGGATAGTACGCATGACGGCGCAAGGGCCTGAGCGATCATCACCTAGCATCGCTTTGATAGGCTGTTGTTCTAAAGCTTTTATCAAATCAGATTTAAGTTTCGCATTTTCCTTCGCAAAATATTTTTTATCCACCTCAATTTTTATGTTTAAAGCAAGCTCATGCGCGGTATGAGCATTTTTAGCATCTTTTGGTATGGCTTCAAGATGTGTGATGACTTCACCGAGCAAAGTGAGGGGATCTTTTCTATCTGCATTAATAAAGTAATCTTCTAGCCCATAACTTGCCCTTTGATTCACACTGACAAGAGAGTTTATAAAGGGCAGGAAATCTAGCTCTATTTGCGTTTTTGCGCTTTTGATTTTCTTAGCCAGTGCAGCTGCGCCTTCAGCACGAGGGTCGGGTTCTTTTATATTTTCAAGATGCGCCATCATATCTGCAAGTAGTTTAACAGGAACTTTTGTTGTGCCCGCCTGCTCCAGGAATTTACTCAAGTCATAAGTATCATTGTCCCCAGCAGAGAGGGTAGTATTTAAAACAGCTAAGAAATCTGTTTTCATGGGCACATTATAGGACTTGAATGCTCTATAAGAAGGGCTCTCTACGCGTTCTTCACCTGATACTTTAGCAAATAAATCTTTGCTGCTTAATTCCTCGGTAAGTTCTCTTAACAATGAGTTTAGCGCACCGCCTTCATCCATACCTCCTAGGGTACATTTAAATATTTTATCGGGCCTATCGCCAAGGACGAATGCGTATTTACCCGCATCTTTACCCTCTTCTTGTTTTATAATCGGTACGAAATCAGTCGCTAAGTTTACGCCGAGATCGCCCACCGCTTTAACGCTCGCAAAGGTTTCTTCTGTAATAAAAGGGGCTAATGCTTCAGGGTGATTGGTTTCAATATATCGTAAAGCATCACGTCTTTGCGCAATTTCAAACATTTCGTGCAATATTTCAGGCGTTGTACCCGCGGCTTTAAATGAGCCCGCTTTCAGTTGAGCATATTTTTCTTTAACTTTCTCATGATTTTTAATTCTTTTTTCGTAATCATCATAATCAGTTTTATTTTTCTCTTTATCTAGCTGTGCTTGTGCTAGTTTTAATTCCTCAATTTTTTTATTTCTTTTTTCTTCTAATAAATCCATAGGCTTGTACCAGGCAGCCAAACCTACATATTCTTCATAAAGCAGGGTAAAATCATCGCGTGCTTCATCTTTATTGAGCGGCACATAAACATGACCCTCATCAACAATTACACCTGAGGGCAGAGTAAACTTAAGGTGATCAATATCTCGAACAAAAAAATGTTGTTTATTACTACTCACACGTTCATCCCGTCGCATGGACTGTACGTGGCCGCTCATAATATTTACCATTGACAATAAAGACGCATATATTGCTGCTTGCATTGAGTTCATAAGAAATCCTCATGTTTTGATTGATGTTTAGTCTTAATAATACCCTAATAATTCGTCTAACTAAGGGAAAAAATGAGTATACTGAATGACCAATAAAAACACAACTTTTTTACCGGGGACTAAAAGGGCGTTCTTGCCTTAGGCCAAACAGATGATTTAAGATTTTATACAAAACAAATCCTTTAGCTCAACGATAGCATTGACTAATTCTTCGGACCATACATTGTGCATAAGGCCTGCAGTGGTAATGAAGGCTAAAAATAATTGTTTTGATCCTCCAGCTTGGGTTTCAAACACTTCCATTTTTTTCATTAGGTTTTTTGCATACGCTTTGTCTATCGTAAAAGGTTCACATGAATATTTAATTTCACATAAAGTCACTGCATTATCTTGACGTACAAGAATCAGATCAATTTGTGCACCCTCATCGATGCTATGGGGCAATGATCGATGTTGCCAAGTGCCTACATAAGTCACCAAATTTTCTATACCACAGGCTTTTATAATATAATGGGCATGTTTGTAGCAAATATTTTCAAACGTATAGCCTACCCAACTGAGCCAGGCGGGAGATTTTGAAATCATATGCCAATAATTACTCTGGGGCGGAATTGATTTGGCTTCGACTATTTCCGCAATCCATTTTAAATAAAATAAAGTATATTCATCGATTACCTTATAATAGTGATTTCTTTTTGATTTACCATAGGGTAAAAACTTCTGAATAAATCCACACGCCTCGAGTTCTTCCAGTCTTTGTCCAAAAGTACCGCCGGCTTTTTTACCTAGGCTGGTTACGAGATCGCTAAATGATATCCCATACCGGCGTGCCGCGATGGTTTTTACAATTTTGGTATGTATTTCTGATTTTTCAAATAAGGATTTAAATAGACGTGGAAATTCACTATATAAAAGACCATCTTCTTGAAAACAAATCGCATTAATATTTTGCTGCACTGATTCTGATCGATTGATTTGATTTAAATAAAAAGGAATGCCTCCCATAACAATGTATAAATCCAGCACTTGCTTTTCATCTAGTTTCATTTTTTTATTAATTAGGAATTGTTTGGTTTCTTCCAAGGTAAAAGGCTTTAATAAGATTGTTTTGGTAATGCGATTATATAAGCCCCCTTTAGCGTTGATAAGGTTATTGAGTATCCATGCAGCGGCTGATCCGCAAACTATCAACTTGAAATTAGGCATTTTGTTCCATTGCGTATTCCAAAAATAATCTAAACTTTGAATAAATTTAGATTTTTGAGTGGCAAGCCATGGCAGTTCATCTAAGAATAAAATAATTTTTTTAGTTATAGGGATTTTTTTAATTTCATCCGTAAAAACAGTAAAAGCTTCCATCCAACTCGTAGGTGTTTTTAAAGCAAGACCTGGGTAAAAAACAGCAGAAAACCTAGTCGAAAAATTACTGAGTTGATCAGTGAGATTGCCGTCTTTAATTCCTGTACACTCAAGGTATACCCCTTTATTTGCAACACATTGCTGAATCAAATAGGTTTTCCCTACTCTTCTGCGGCCATAAACCGCTACAAATTCTGCTTGGGGGGAATCGATAATTTGCTCTAAAATTGCAATTTCACGTGTTCTACCTATGATCATAGCTTCCTCGTTATTGCCAAATATAATAATTTATACTTGGCAATAATAATTTGTAAAAATAGTTATTGCCAAGTATAAATTATTATATTTGGCAATAACTATAAAATCAATGGATTATTGCCATTTTTAAGATTTTCAGAGTAAAAGAAGCGGGGAGAAAACTGAATCCTTTGTAACCAATTGAAAAATAGGTACTTTAAATGTGAGAAGGATCAAGGCCCTCTTTACCATTCAAGATGACAGAAGAGAGCAGTAAAGTTATAATGCAAAATCCAACCCATAAAATCAGTGACGCATGAGTTATTTACTGTTATCCCTATTGATTGCATTTCTCTATACTCATGCACTGATATACCTAAGCTACGCCTACGCCAAACGGCATTTAATGCAAGCGCCTCACTCACGAGGTACGCATACGCGAACCATCCCACGGGGAGTAGGGCTTGCGGTGGTGATTGTTTGTTTAATTACCCTGATGGCTTTATATTTAACCCCGGCGCACTTTCCTAAAGGTTTAGCTTTATCGTTATTGATCGGTGGTTTTCTGATCGCAGGAATAGGCTTTGTCGATGATCATCGGTCTGTAGATCCGGTTATTCGTCTTGGAGTTCAGGCGATAGCCGTGGGTGTGGTGCTCTATCAAATCGGGGGTTTTCCTGACTTATACCTATTTAATCATGCTTTTGATTGGGGTTGGGCCGGAAGCTTTATCGCCTTTATTGGGATGTTATGGTTTATTAATTTATATAATTTTACCGATGGCATCGATGGTCTAGCTGGGATGCAGACGTTATTTGTCAGTCTTAATCTTGCTGCGATGACTTTTTTACTCAGCATATTAAGTATCAGTTGGTTAATGCTCATTTTGGCCACAGCGATCAGCGCGTTTTTATTTTGGAACTGGCAGCCGGCAAAAGTGTTTATGGGGGATGTGTGCAGCGGTTTTTTAGGTTTTTTATTTGCAGGACTCATGGCATATACCGCGCGCGATAATATGGTGCCTATCCTCTGTTGGTTTATTTTATTGGCGATGCCTATTGTTGATATGAGTTACACCTTGGTCGTGCGTTTACTCAAAGGTTATTCCTATAAGCAAGCTCATTGCACTCATGCGTTTCAACATGCGGTATTGCGTTACGGCAGCCATCAAGCCGTGGTGTTACGGGGATTAATGGTTAATTTATTTTGGCTAGCACCATTTGCTTGGGCAGCGTTTTTATGGCCACAATATGATGTATGGTTTTTTTGTCTTGCTGTTCCACCAATTTTTTATATCGTCATCAAATTAGGCGCAGGACAAGAGAATGATTTTTCAAAAACCTCTCTTAAGTCTTCGTCTTGAAATTTTTATTGCTTATTTTACCTGTAACTTCTCAAGCAATTGAATAAAAAATTCATTTGACCATAGGGAAATGCTTAAGGGATCTCGGGTAAATGGTTTGACTTCATTTCCTGCTTGCACAAAATCCACTTGCATGATCTTCGTGGTTAATAACGCTATAATTTCGTTTCTATCTAACGTTTTATTCAAGGGCCACGCCTGTGTTTGTACTAATCTTGCTTTTAAATGTTGAGCATGAACGGGTATTTTTTGAGAAATATACCAGATAAAATCATACCAATCTCTACCCTTTACTCTATTTTTCCATTTGCGACACAGCAGCGCATGAATTTTACCCGCAAATAAATCAGCAGATTGATAGGTGAGTACTGAAAAAGGAATCGGACGTAATAGCACTTTGCTTTCAGTATTAAAGTCAGGGGGCGGATCGATATCCACTTCTAATTTAATGGTTAATAAGGCTTCTTTATGAAATGCACGCGTTAGTTGATCGGCTGCACTAATGTTAATCATATTAATCAAAGTATTGGCTTTTATAAAAGCAGAATCAATACTCGATGTTTGCGATTTTATTTTTGAATTTACCGATGCCTGTATCCCTAGGCTATTCAGTTCTTCTTCAATAGCATGAGTGTAGCTCGCTAGAGAAAAATGAGGGTTGGGTATTAATAGTGAGAAATCTAAATCTTCAGAGAATCTATCTAAACCATATAGAATACGTAAAGCCGTACCCCCATAAAATGCTGCATGTTCAAAAAATTTTGCACGCCATAATCCTAGCAATGTAATTTCCTGAATTATTTCTTTTAATGCATTTTCATAATCTTGTGTACTTTGACATTGATACGGTGTCAACATCTGCTCTATAATTTTATTCATGTATTCCTGCTGTTTTTCAGAACGAATTGATACAGTAAATGACATGACTTTTTACCGTAACAAAGACTGATTTCATAGAGTAGTTCTGTATTTAATTGAAATAATTTTTCCTCATTTATCCGTAGAGAATTGAATAAGAAATCAGATAATTCAGCAATGTTATTTAATTTTATCTGAGGACGCGTTAAGATGAGGAGATCGGCTAATGCTTTTTCAGGTGTTGCAATAAAGAAGGTGTGAGTTTTATCTAGTGTAAATTGCGTGAGCCCCGGGACATATTTAGAGGGAGCTAAATACCGATAACTAAAATGGCCCACAGGCGTATAAAAATTTTTATTACGTAGCGGTGTAATTGAAGTGACAGACTCCACCCGTTCTGGAATCATGCCATAAAAGCCCAAGGCATATTCCAACGAAATGGCAGAAGGTCCGTAAATAAGATTGGCCAAGGTTTCTTTACTATACGGGTGCAAGGCAACCTTAGGGCCAAAGACATAAAGCCCTTTTTTAACCCGTATAAGGGTTCCCTCTTGCAAGAAGCGCTTAATTTTGGAGCGAGGCTGTTCATAGTCCAGCAGGCTTTTGAGCTGGACATAATCTATTTCTTCATTTAAAACCGCTTTTCTGAGCTCTAGACCATTCATAAGTCTTATAAATCTCCAGTATGTGTACTATTATTACACATACTGGTCGAAATTCAAGCCTCAAAGCTTATACTGGATTATGCTGCTTTAGCAAGAAGGGTAGCCCTAGGTAAATTCCCCTCCAGGATAAGGCATCTTAGGCGGAGCGGGGATGTATAAGCCGTTATTATGTTGAGTTCGTCCATTATTTAAATAATTTAAAAACGAAGGAAACCTGGGTTGTTGCACCAATGGATTTTGTATTGCAACAATATGGCCATATAACGACAAAGCGAGGCTATACATGGGATTAACGGTGATGAGATATTGCGGGAAGTTGTTTGTAGCAAAGTCTGGTGCATCGACAATCTGTTTAATGGCTAAACAGGCAACCTCTAATTGTTGATAATGGGTTGCTAATGAGGGGTATGCATTTTTATGCATGACTAAACGATTAACAGCATCGAGAAAACTCTTAACCCCAACATAATAGGATAATGTGAGATAGACTAGGGATGATTCCTGGTGGAATGTACAGAATTCCTCGAATGGCAGTTTCATTAAATCAATATAAGCTTCACCGTATATTTCCGATAATATTAATAATACACATTTAAAATGGATGAATGTGGCAATGAGTTCTTGGTTCGTAGCTGTCGCCCTAACGGTGTGAATATTTTCATCCCTCTCCAGCACATGTTGGCGTACATTAAAATGAATGGGGTTGTCATTTTCAATATTAAATAGTACTGAAATTTTATTATTAATCGTAATGGTTAATAATGTGCCCAATTGGTCAATAGAGAGCCGCTCACGGTCTTCAAAGTGAATTGAGACTGGAAAATGCAGGGTAATGAAAGCAGTGCTTAGATGATTGAAGATTTGATTTGTAGCCTCATGTGCCCAGGATACCTCGCGCCAATTAGGATGGAGAGTAATGAGGTGCTCTAGCCTTCTATCGATGCGGATTTGAGCATATTTAAAAAGCGTAAGGTATGAGGCGGCAAAAATCAGCTGTCCTGCGTTCGCCTGCGGGTAGCAATTATAGGTCTCAAGTGATTCGAGTATTCCATTGGCGAGTAAATGTTCAAGTCTTGCTTTTAATAAGGCCTTATCTGCAGGATTTTTAGTAGTCAAGTGTCTTTGACATAACTGCATTAAATCCGCTAACGAGGGAAGAAATAGTGCGCTAGGCGCAGGATTAATGTTAAATGAAACACGTGGCGGCATTATTATTCCTCATAGAAAGAAATCAAACCCATTTTAGAATAAGTATGTTATAAGTGCAACTTTTTTTGTATGATTAAGTGAGTTTGGTTCGTAATGATGGGAGTAACAGAGGTAAATAATCATTTGGCTCCCCGGGACAGGTTCGAACTGCCGACCAAGTGATTAACAGTCACCTGCTCTACCACTGAGCTACCGGGGAACTCATTCGAGAAGTGGTAATCTTACGTAATAGATTGCAATCAGTCAAATTTTTATAGTGACATTTATCACTTGCAGTTAAAATTAAAAGAAGTCCATTTTTTGGGGTGTAGACTTTTCTTGAATTTCCAAGTTTTTTAACGCAGCTTCTACTTTGCCATGGGTCTTCGTATGTCCAAAGGCACCTTCTATCCATCTGTCATTACTGTGTTCACTGATGAGTGGTGAATTTAACCATAAGCGTAAAGTATGTTGCGTATTTTGAACTTGAGGTCCTTGTACATTCTCAATCGACTTGGTTAATAATTTAAATGCAGCTATACGAGCAAAGTTTTGGGCACTTTTCCATAACTCGGTATTTTTAACGCCCCTCATCGCATCCAAAGTAGGGGAATCATGGCGGTTAATATAAGGCTTAGCGACCTGCACTAAGGCAGCAATTTGCTGCGGCGTGGTGGCTAAGGGGAGCTGCAAACAAAAAATTTTTAACGCTTTTCGCGGATCGGATAAATTTGTTGGTGGATCGTTTACTAATTTTGTTTGCTGTGGATCGCTTGCATCCGTTGACAATGAATTAAAAAGCCCCTGATAGTTATCGATCGCGGTTTGCATTAAGCACACACGGTGACGCGCATGTGCAGCTTCTAGAGCCTGCTCCCAGCTGGCAGTATTTTCTTTACCCCAGAACGCATCCCAACCAGGTCTTTTGTGACGATTAAGATAAGGTTTTGCGACGGTAATGAGTTGTGTGATTTCTTCAGGTGAGTTTGCTTTTTGCAGTAATTCATAGAATAACGTAAAGGAATTCATACGTTCAGTATGGTGCCATCTATATTGATCGGACGGCGCTAAGGGATCCAATGGATGCAGTACTTTTGCGACGCGAGGGGCATGCTCACCCTTTTGATGGTCACGAAACTGCTGATCATAATCTAAACGCGCGCTTAGCGTTGTACTTATACTGCGGCTTTCTATTGCGGGAAGTTTTAATTGCCCAATCCATTGTTGAAGAGTAGCGTTCGCGGTGTTTTCATTAAAACAGTCATATTCAATTGCAGCAGGTAAATAGTAATTAACTAAACGCTCTATAATCATTAATTTACTTTCTGGATGCGCACAGGCTTGGCGTATTAGTTCTTTTATCAAATGCCGTATATGTCTTTCTGGAGTGATTGGCGCTGTTGTATTCTGAGTATCGGTAGATGCAGTGAAGTTTTTATGAAGTAATAAATAATCCATGTATAATTGTAATAGATCATCTAATGGATTTTTATCTTTTAAAGCAAGGGGACAATGTATCCCTTGGCACTCATAATAAATGTATGCTTTTTGATTAGCATACTGGGATGCTTCGTTTGCAGGCAAGGTGGCTTTTTTCTCTAGCGCTGCAGATAATGCGCTGGGATTAAAAACGGTGTCATATTCTTGAATTTCAATTTTTATTCTATTTTTTAATAAATATTCCTGAAATAATTCCATAAATCGGGCGTTAAAGCTTTCTTTACTCGCCGTACGGGAGATTTTAAAACGGATGCCCTGAATTATTTTCTTCATCTCCCCAAGATTTGTTTCATCCAAAAATGTGTCCGTACTTAAAAATATTTTGGTCATAAAAGTACATAACGCGGCCATAGAAGTTTCTGCATCCTCAACTGGGTTTACAATACTAATATAATTGTTCGTACCATAATCATTAAAATCAGGAGTATTAAGAGCTAAATAAAGTCGGTCGATTTTTTCAGATAAAGCTACGTTAAAAGTCGCCATAAATTTTCGATGCCAATTTTGCCGGGCATCATATAAAGCGCTTATTGAGGCACGCATAGGGGATTCTTTGGGCAGTGGATTGAGATGAAAGGCTAAGAAAGGATCTCCAATTGCAGTTGAAGAAGGCGCTATAGTGGTTATATTGGCTTTAGGCGGCATACTTGACCTCTTTAATAAAAGTTAGTTGATAAGATAACGTAGCAATAAAAAGAAGTCAAGATATTAAATTATAATGAAATTAAGCGGTTTTTATTCGTCTTACGGCTTCTTTTAGCTTCTCTAGACTGGTGGCATAAGATAAGCGCAAATAACCTGGCAAACCAAATGCACTGCCTGGCACCAAGGCGACATGGGCTTTTTCTGTCAAAAAATTAGCCAGCTCAATGTCATCTGCCATATTGTGTAATTCCATATATTCTTGCGCGTGAATAAACGCATAAAAAGCGCCTTGTGCAGGTACGCAAGCAAAACCGGGGATGTCGTTAAGCGCTTGCACAATATAATCGTGACGTTCTTTAAATGCTTTGACCATATCTTTAATCAGGCTCAATTCCATATTCAGTGCGGCAACAGAGGCTTTTTGCGCAATGGCACACGGGTTAGACGTACTTTGTGATTGAATTTTATTCATCGCTTGAATTAAAGTTTCAGGTCCTGCGGCATAACCGATGCGCCAGCCGGTCATGGCATAGGCTTTTGATACGCCATTAATGACGATGGTGCGATCAATGAGATCAGGACAAGCATTTAGAATATTTGCAAACGGTTCATGGCCCCAGAAAATATGTTCATAAATATCATCGGTCGCAATAATAATATGCGGATGTAAACGTAATACTTCGCCCAAGGCTTTTAATTCGTCTAAGGTATACGTCACGCCGGTCGGATTAGAAGGGCTATTTAAAAATATCAACCGCGTTTTTGCGGTGATCGCGCCACTTAATTGTGTAGGCGTGATTTTAAAATCTTGCTTAATGTCGGCTTTAATAAACACAGGTTCAGCATCCGCTAAGCGCGCAAATTCAGGATAAGACACCCAATAAGGCGCGGGGACTATCACTTCATCACCGGCATTAAGCAGTGCTTGGGTTAAGTTATACAAACTGTGTTTGGCACCGACTGAGACTAAAATTTGTTTAGGCGTATAGGTGAGCTGATTATCGCGTTGGAGTTTATTGATAATCGCTTGCTTTAGTTCTGGAATGCCATCTACGGGGGTATATTTGGTAAAGCCGGCATTGACTGCATCAATGGCGGCCTGTTTGACTAATTGCGGGGTATCAAAATCAGGCTCGCCTAAGCCTAAATCAATAATATCTATGCCTAGTGCGCGTAATTGGGCTGCTTTAGCCGCAACGGCCAGTGTTGCAGAAGGTTTAACGCGTAAAGTCCGATCGGCCAATTGTATGTGCATGGCAAAGCTCCTCTAGAGTGAAATAATCGGTCTATTATATAGTAAAATGACCTTACGCGCAGCGCAGCGGGCTCTTATATTCATTGACAAAAATGTGGAATCCTTTACTATGAGTTATTCAAACTGCTAATCGGAGAGATTATGTTAACCTTAAGAAAATATATGCTGGCTATTGCCTTATTGTCATTATCCGGTGCTGCCGCGGCAGACCCGATAAAACTTACCGATTGTGCCGGTTTACAGAACATATATAACCATTTAACGGGTCAGTATATTTTGGCAAATAATATTGATTGTACAGGTTTTGCTTTTCAGCCTATCAATCAAAGGGATCCTTTTACTGGCAGCTTAGATGGACAAGGGTTTACTATTACCGGCCTTAGCATTGTATTACCTACATACCAATCTTCAAGCTACATTTCAGCCTTATTTGCCATAGTGCACAATGCCGTGATTCAAAATATTAATTTTAAGAACGCATACATTAATAATGTGGATTTTAAGACGAATGAAGAGAATTATTCTGGTTTAATTGCTGGACAAATCAAGGGCAATACCACTATTGCTAATATAAAAGTAGATGGTTTAACGATAGGCGCAGGGCAGAATGCCTCTAACTTATATTACACCGGGGGCATAGTTGGCCAGACTAATGATAATAGCGTGTTAAGAAACGTTCATGTAAAAAATGCCGAAATTTCAAATGGTGATGGCGCTGTGGGCGGGTTAATTGGCCAAACGAGAGGTAATACTACCATTGAAGGCTCTAGTGTTTATGGCATAGACCCGATTAAAAAACAAGGTTATTTGTGTCGTAGGCATGATTCTCTTTGTGCATTCGGCGGTTTAATTGGGGACGCAAGTCCGGGTACGATCAATATCCAATACTCATGGACCGAAGGTTATATCAATTCCTCTAATGATGTAGGGGGTCTTATCGGTAGGGTGAATGCAACGGTCAATATTTCTAATAGTTATTCGATGACTAAAGTGGAATCCGTTTCCAATGCGGGTGGACTTATCGGCGCTACAATGGATAATGCGGTGATTAATTTGAATACGGTTTATGCCGCGGGGAAAGTAGCCAAAGTAGGGAATGGACCTGTTTCGCATTGGGCAATAATCGGTTCGGTATCCCCAGCTAATCCGCCTATAGTGGGTCATGAAAGCTATTATGATCAAAGTGAACATGGCACAAATCGCAAGAGCCCAAATGATAATGTGTCTATTGGTTTAAGTAAAAAAGAAATGACAGCTAATCCACAAGGCAGAAGGTTTCATTTTGCAAACTGGGACACGAACATATGGTCATTTGGCAATGATAAGTATCCACAATTAAATAGTAATGCGCGTCCGAGTTCTAATCAGTCACTACCACCCACCTTGCCGTAAAGCAACTGAAAACGCTCGCTTCCGCTAGGGATTATGTTGAATAATGACCTGGGCCCCATTTGTAAAGGGGGCAAACAGGAAGAAAGAAGAGCTTGCCCCCTTTGTAAAGGGGGCCGACGTTTCGTCGGGGGGATTTTGGGGATCTTGATGCACATCAGACATTGCTGAAATCCCCCCGGCCGAAGCGTCCGACCCCCTTTACAAAGGGGGCAACTCCGTCGTAACTCCTTTGTTTTACATAAATATCTTTCAATTTAAATGTTGAGCCCTCAGTTTACAAAGGGGGAAAGTTGACCTGGGCCCCATTTGTAAAGGGGGCAAACAGGAAGAAAGAAGAGCTTGCCCCCTTTGTAAAGGGGGCCGACGTTTCGTCGGGGGGATTTTGGGGATCTTGATGCACATCAGACATTGCTGAAATCCCCCCGGACGAAGCGTCCGACCCCCTTTACAAAGGGGGCAACTCCGTCGTAACTCCTTTGTTTTATAAAAACATCTTTCAATTTAAATGTCGATCCCTCAGTTTACAAAGGGGGAAAGTTGACCTGGGCCCCATTTGTAAAGGGGGCAAACAGGAAGAAAGAAGAGCTTGCCCCCTTTGTAAAGGGGGCCGACGTTTCGTCGGGGGGATT
>Ga0206845_1161_pt1 | contig 17274 bp, 14 predicted proteins | sample Alteio_BWOrgCont_19_FD_152887 | JGI IMG/M metagenome (GOLD analysis project Ga0206845, IMG submission 152887) | Enriched cells from forest soil in Barre Woods Harvard Forest LTER site, Petersham, Massachusetts, United States -... | ecosystem: Environmental > Terrestrial > Soil > Temperate forest >...
GACAGCAACAGCATCCTTCACTGACGAAATCTTAGTGCGAGAAATGGCTGAGCGACAGAAATATTATGCAGAGCTTGAAAAATCAGAGAAGCAGGAATAACGCTCAATATGTCTCTGGTTTCACGATAACTGCTTGCGCGGTCTTGACCGAATCAGATTTTTCGACGAGAATCTGCAGCTGATTATAGTTGAGTGATCTGATTCAGAACGTTATCGATGCACATTATTCGTACCATACTGCTGATTATAGGTGGATGTTCCGGAGAAACGCTTGTTGCAAAGCCAGACAGGCTTACCAGCATCGCAGCACTGAAAGCTCATGATTTTGTCATATGTCGAACACATGAAGGTACCGTTGTCACACGACCGATCGATATGGTCAAACAACGTCATGTTGATGAAGTTATCCATGTAGAGTTTGGAAATGACGAGCTTGATGTTGCGGTTGATCAACGCTTCTTACTTGCCAACGAAGAACAGTACATCACCGCAGATCAACTGACACGTGATCATCAATTACTCAACATCGATGGCAATCCGGTAATCATTGATTGTATTGAGCGAAGATACGGCACATACTCATTAATCACCCTTTCAGTTAATGAACATCATACGTTTTTTGTCACCAAACAGGGAATTGTCCTCCATAACAATCTCACATTCGGATTCATAGCCATTCCTGAGCGTTTTGAAGCGCCAGCAAAAGTTGCCGTCACCGGAGCAGCAGGTCTTATCGCAATCCCCGTCGGAACGCCTGTCGCAGGTGCCATTATTGCCTGCGGATGTATCTACCAAATGAAAGACCATATTACCAATGCATGCCGCGCAATTGGCAGAGGATTTGCATGGTTATTCAGTACGAGCATATCCGTTGGCGAAGAAGCTAAACGGCATCTCAAAAAAACGACATCCATTAGGCATGCACTGCACGAAATCGATTTAATGGCTGACCCAGAGCCTAATGATGACGGAACATATCGCATTTATGATCCTTCACCAAAGCATTATCCTAAACCCTTTCCAGGACAAAGTCCTGGACCTGGATGGATTGAAGGACAGATAGCGCTCAATTGTTCTTGGCCAGCAGAAACCAAATTTGGAAATAGTTATACACGCGTCGCATTCTGTAAAGGAGAAATTGTTGTTTTTGAACTTACTGGACGATTTGGAAAATTTATGATCTATCATGGATACTATCAAAATGAAAATGCGATTAATGGAATGGATGACAAAATAAAAAGGGTTCTGATAAAAAATCAAATCATTAACCATAGAGGAAAAATCATCATATGAATGAACTACTCAATCGAGAAATTATTCTCCAAATCAATGCTGACTGTTATATGAAGATGACAGCTGAGCGCCCTGTACAAGATTTGTGCTTATGCGATTGTGCTGATCTGATTGTACACCATCCCCAGGTCGACAATCTTTGTATTAAACCATGGTCAAGTATAAAAACAATATTCGATATTTTAACAACAATGAGATTTTGTTTTGAAGCAGCATTAGAAGGAAAACTTAAGTTAATACCGCTTCCCTGTAATATAGGATATATAAATTGCGAATATGTACACTTAGGCAGGAAAGATTATTTGCCCTATCATGAGCTAATCAACAGATATCTCTTAATGGATAGCCCACGTTTTACCGCGACATGGTTATATGAAATCGATGGCTCATTTTTTATAGAAGTTACTCCTCTCTATCCCTGGGCATTTTGTGACCCCCAACCAGGTGAACAGTATATTTCTTACGAAGAATTTATGGCTTCATACAAATCAATGCTCACCATTCCTCTCCAATGTGCTGATATTGAACGGCTGTATCAAAAAACTTCACAACTCGCTGATGAAATGCTTGCACGCGAACGTAAGCAGAGTGGCTTTGATATAACGCACTATATTGTTCATGAAGAAGCAAAATCATAATAAATCCATATTAATCCAATATTATTACAATATTACACGACCCACCGCGACTCTCAAGGGGATGGATTGAGACCGAGCAGTAGATTGACCCAAAAAGAATGGTTAACCCTTTTGGGTAGCTCCCCTTTGACTAAATATTTCCAAATGGTAAAATTATTATAATAGAGTCTTAAGATAATAATTGATTCATCGGAAAATAGATTATGAATAAACTGACTAAAATAGCTAGCCTTTCCCTTATGGGAGGGGTCATTCTCGGAGCTCCACAGGCCTATGGCATGGAAAGGCTCTCTCAGCTCTGGGCTCAGACATCATGGGCCATTTCTCAACGGGCAACGCCGCTTGTTATGAAACGAGTTGCTATGGGATCTGGTTTGGGCGTAGTTGCGGGTCTTTTGATGCGTAATCCGTATATGGCGGGAATATCGGGAATTGGTTCATTTGCCTCATTATACGTTTCACGTACCCACAATCCCGTGGTGAAAGATTTTCAGCGACAGGCGAATGATGCTTTACTACATAACAAAAATTTTCTTCCAATTTTACAGCGTCTTAAATCAAGCCATTATGATCGCAACATCCTGGATACAGTTATTGTCCCTGCAATTCATCAACGCGCGCAACAGCTCACTCTCGAGATACAAAACAAACTAGAAACACATTCTCCCCAAGAAGTTATTGCACTTTATTTAAACAACAAAAACGATACGCGCATAAATGATTTACGAGATCTCAATAAATGTAATAACTATAATCAGTATTATCAAGGCTACTGCATAAGAGATTACTATGAGCAAGTTTTGGCGCCGGTACGATTAAAAAGTAAAGAGCTTATGCATCGTCTTTTGAGCAATCTTGCTGCTGATGTACAAGCAGGAAATTCTATCAGTCAATCAGATTATAGAAAACGGTATGAACAATTGCTCAGCGATGACAAACGAATCTTTCGTCATCTTTTAGATCATACGATACCACCGCACATTATTTCAAGAGCTCCGGTAGCATTAGAAAAAAACGTGATGGATGCCTTTAATAATAAGCATGGTCTTGAGAATGCCATTAAATCATATCAGGAGACGATGAGAGATACTAACGAGGACTACGATATTAACCTATTATTTGAAAAATATGCTTCTATAATACATCCTGTAGCACATCAGCAAACTGAACAGATAATAGCGGAAATAGAAGTAAGATTTGAACAAGGTGAAACGCCGAGAGATGTTGCACGTACTGTTTCCAAGGATTCTCGTTACCAAGGCTTTTCATTGCCCGCATTAGAACCATACCAACATAAAATTGATGTTGTCATACAAGAAAAAAGTAAAACGCTCATGTTTAATATTCTTAATGATCTTGCCCAGGACCTTAATCAACGCGATGAATATGTCATTCATAATATTGTTGCAATGAATTTCTTAAATAAAACGAATTCGCTCCTTGAAAAAGATTGCCTCCAGGCAAGAAAATTATTTAAACGAGCTCTCGATTATCGGCATACCTCTTACGTCGATAAAACAATGTTATGGATAAAAAAATATATAACACACGCATCTTCAATCAAAGATTTTCCAAAAGAAGCGTGCTTATGGGATTGCCTAAAAGATCTAGCACGTAATAAATTTGATCAAAATATGCGTGATGCTCTGAGTAAACAGATTATGCATGATTTTAACAAGTACATTGTTAAAAATCATCAACAAGAATCTTACGACAGATCGCTGTTCAGTAAATTGAAAGCTTTTATTACTTTATTTCTCACGCAAGAACAAAAAGAGCTACTCTCTTTAATAATCCGAGACGCATTTGAACAAGAACTTGCTGCCACAGAGAAACCAGGCACCGACTATAGCTATACGCTCACATGGAATAAGACATTGGAAAAATGGACATCCATTCACCGATACTTAACTCTTCCATCTTTTGGTGGATATTCAGATCACAGGAGTCTCGAAGGTACTTATATACGCAAGATATCTTCATTAACTAACGGCATGAGAGAAGCTGATTTGAAGGCATTACTCCAACAATATCGATCACTGGCAACACAGGGATATTCGGCCCCTCAGGAGAAAATGTATCCCGACACGTCAGAACTCAAATCTTATATCGATATGATGCAACTCATTATCCTGGATACAGTTATTGTCCCTGCAATTCATCAACGCGCGCAACAGCTCACTCTCGAGATACAAAACAAACTAGAAACACATTCTCCCCAAGAAGTTATTGCACTTTATTTAAACAACAAAAACGATACGCGCTTGCACGATTTACTCGACCTCAATAAATGTAATAACTATTACCAGCACTATCACAGAAGAGATTACTATGAACAAGTTTTGGCGCCGGTACGATTAAAAAGCAAAGAGCTCATGCAGCAGTTTGTGAGCAATCTTGCTGCTGATGTACAAGCAGGAAATTCTATCAGTCAATCAGATTATAGAAAACGGTATGAACAATTGCTTAGTGATGACAAACGATTCTTTCGTCATCTTTTAGATCATACGATACCACCGCACATTATTTCAAGAGCTCCGGTAGCATTAGAAAAAAACGTGATGGATGCCTTTAATAATAAGCATGGTCTTGAGAATGCCATTAAATCATATCAGGAGACGATGAGAGATACTAACGAGGACTACGATATTAACCTATTATTTGAAAAATATGCTTCTATAATACATCCTGTAGCACATCAGCAAACTGAACAGATAATAGCGGAAATAGAAGTAAGATTTGAACAAGGTGAAACGCCGAGAGATGTTGCACGTACTATTTCCAAGGATTCTCGTTACCAAGGCTTTTCATTGCCCGCATTAGAACCATACCAACATAAAATCGATGTTGTCATACAAGAAAAAAGTAAAACGCTCATGTTCAATATTCTTAATGATCTTGCCCAGGAACTTAATCAACGCGATGAATATGTCATTCATAATATTGTTGCAATGAATTTCTTAAATAAAACGGATTCGCTCCTTAAAAAAGATTGCCTCCAGGCAAGAAAATTATTTAAACAAGCTCTCGATCATCGGCATACCTCTTCCGTCGATAAAACAATGTTATGGATAAAAAAATATATAACACAAGCATCTTCAATCAAAGATTTTCCAAAAGAAGCGTGCTTATGGGATTGTCTAAAAGATCTAGCACGTAATAAATTTGATCAAAATATGCGTGATGCTCTGAATAAACAGATTATGCGTGAGTTTAATGAACATATTTTTGGTGACAGCCAACAGCACGCTATACCTACCAAGCAACAATATTATGGCGATTATGAGCGCTGGAAAAATTCGCTTTTCAACAAATTGAATGATTTTATCAGGATCTTTTTGACTCCAGAACAAAAAGAGCAGCTTTCTTTAAGAATACGTGATGCATTTGAGCAAGAGCTTGCCGCTTCAGAGAGGCAAGGCAGCGATTATACTTATACGTTGACATGGAATAAAGCGCTCAACAAATGGAAATTTATTCTTTGGCATTTTGGGCTACCATTTTTTGATGGATATTCAGATCACAGGAGTCTCGAAGGTACTTATATGCACAAGATATCTTCGTTAGCACATGGCATGAGAGAAGCCGACTTGAAGGCATTACTTCAACAATATCGATCACTGGTAGCACAGGGGTATTCGGTCCCTCAGGGGGAAACGTATTCAGACGAGCCAGAACTTAAACCTTATATCCATATGATGCAACTCATTATCACTGCAGGTATTAATCCTTATGCGCAAGACAAATCCGGTCGAAATGCATTTGATTATGCTGAGGGCGATACAATGCTCATCGATATGCTTCTTGATACGCACCATATCCCTCCAATGAGTAAAAGTATTGTAAGTGACGACTCAGATCATGCACCAACGATGCTCGAGGCTTTTCTAGACCACCATCATAGACGGGGCGCACACTCCAAAGAACGGGAAATATTTACCTGGCTTGGTGATCCTCAAAATATACGGCTCTTAGCAATGGAACGTCGTGAACGTCAATTTACTGCTGCGCCAAAAAATGCTCCGGAAAAAGCGGAGTATTGTGTATTCTATCATGCCCATCACGGGATGCTCAGGATTTTTCAAGATATTGCACGCCACGTTTTTGAATTCGAGCACCAGGTTGTGGCTCAAGATTTTATTCCACTCAGATTTTGGCATGATGCACAAGGAGTGTCACACGCCTCGCAATTCATTATATCAAAAGGTCTTGATAAGGGAACAGCGTTGAACGGTATTAACGATAACATGAAAGGCATTACAGAAAATATTTTAGCAGTAAATCTCTCATTCTTCGGCAATTCCTATACTAAAGGAGAGTCGACTATGTGGTACTACAAAGACAATCGTAGCATTGCCAGAAACAGTTTGAATGGGCTTCTTGAGCGCATCTTTAATTATTATGATTTTGATATATCAAAAATGGAAGATGTATGTCGATGCGCGCAGGGAACGCTTGAGAAAGGAAGTGTTGTGCAAATTTTTATTCCTCGCAAGTACGTTAATCGCGTCGTATATCTTGCTGAGCCATGGGGCTTGCCGTATAAAACTGATTTGGGATTTGAGGGTTTTGAAATGTGCGGGTCAGTGAAATCTCAACAGAAAATAACCCCTATCATCGATAGCATCCGCAGAGGTACATTTGTTGAAGAAATTAATAAACGAAATTTCCATGGTCCCTACTTCATGAATGTTTTACAGGCACGTATTGTGCTTGGCAAAGATGTTATGCTTAATGGCAAGAGCGGCGTCAAGATATTCCGCAACGATAATCTCTCGGCTACTGATGCAAAAAAATATAGCAAGGATATTGCAGACTGTTGCCGCTTGATATTCATTGACTGGCTTGAGCGCATTCTACAGCAAAATCCCGATGGCACCTGTGGCGTAAAGCAAGAGGCACTCGATCGCATTAAAGACACCCCGCTCGGCAAACTTGTTCAAGATCATGATCGCATACACGCATTGCTGCAAAAATTGCGAGCAGAGGCACAAGCATCAGCCAGCGAAAATCGCCAATCGAAATTGTAAGAACGTAAACTATATCAAGTATTCCAACATCTACTCCATACAGATGCTGCAAATGAATAAGGGTAAATACGTATTGCGATGCCATTACCCTAAACAGGCATGCTGATTTTCTCGCATTTACATCAAATAATTGTTTCAGCAGAGCTAAGAGACTTTATATTTAATTTTTCGCATAATATGTTGCATAATTTGTACGCCCCAACAGTGCCTCCAACAGAACCTATCGTAAATAGTATGGAAGCAAAAAATTTGGTAAATAGTGGCGCATTATATTCTATCTGCTGTCCAGCAAGCCTTGGCAACTGTTTATGTGCAAGCCACGCACCGGCAATTAAAAGAAATGATGATTTCATGACATCTGCTACTTCATATGAATATGCTGGTTTTCTAGCGGGCGCAGGGTTGGCTGACAGGGATAATCCTCCCATATTCACCCAGATAATTGCAGCAAGAAGCTTTGTCTTCATCTAAAATCTCCTCATTCTTCGCTATGATGATTATAAATTCTATAGAGCCGCGCTAGTCCGTCTTCGTTTGGCGTCGAAGCATAACAAGAGAAGCTCCAAACTACGCCGGACAGTCCCCTATTACTTTTCTATAATATCAAACCTTTAAAAAACTGGCCTGCCAGGCGTAGTCTAACCGTAGGTTAAACGGAGACTGGTGTACCCTCCTTGACGTATTAAGGAACCGACGTACCGAATTTACTCGCAATCTAGAGGAGCATGTGAGAGTAATATATGGCCTGATGAGAGCAACTCGGCAGCTTAGATAATAGGTTTGAGTCTTATTTGACATAGTATATACACAATACATACTATGTATACACCGACAATGTGCGGTCGTTTAAAAAACTACTCAAAGGAAACCTAATGCTTAAAAAACTGGCAAAATACGGCAATAGTACAACTCTTGTCATCGATAAGGCAATTCTTGAACTACTTAATATGGACGAATCGAGCATTGTTAAGTTACATACGGATGGGAAATCACTCATCGTAACACCCGTTGAAAAAATAGACGCTAGTCAAAAAATTTCATATGACATGTATGAAGCACTAAATTCTGCAAAGCATTCGATGGAGAAAAAACTGATTAATAAAGCAGTAGATCAAAAAACGATGGAAAAAATGCAAGCCGGGTTTCAAGAAGTTTTTCAAAAACACCAACAAGCTTTCCTCAAATTTAACACAGAAATTCTCTGTAGCGAGGGATTTCAAACTGCTCTTGCACATCTCGTTGAGACAATTGATCCTGTAGGAAAAAGTAAAGAATTTATCCAGTCCTTCAATGCACTCAGAATACAATTTTGTCCTGAATTGAATGAGCTTCAAAAAGATATAGACGCTCTACAAAAAAAATATAATCATGAACTTCAACATATAAACCCAGAATAGTAAATTATATTATCTGAAGTTGAGCTGGTTGTTCGCACTATTTCCTAGACTAGAGATGAAGGCTGGGAGCTGGCCCCAGCCAAAGTCTCCACGGCTTTTTTCATGCTTCGATGAAGAGACGTAGGCTATAGCAACCTTCTATTTCTAAACTCTCTGCCTGAACCTGATTTTAGGTATTGTTCAAACTCAATAGCTTTTGTCTTATCGGTAAAATACAAATAAGTTACCAATTTCCATGGCTTATATTTGTCAGTATGAGGCGTGGTGCCATTGTTATGATTGGATAATCGCTTTTTTAGATTAGTTGTTTTACCAACATAAATTTGATCAGGATTATCGATTGATCTGATGATATAAACATAGTACATGGACAAATCTCTTTATATCTGGCCCGCAAGTCCTCCTGCACTCCAGGGTATAACTATGAAGTATTATTAAGTTCCGGCGGACAGCCTACTGTCATTCCTTAAAAGAACTGGCCCCGCCAGCCGTAGCCGTAATTTTGCTTAGAATCCCTAACCCATGGAGGCGTAGGCTGGTGTGCCCGGTAGGAGTCGAACCTACAACCCACGGATTCGAAGTCCGTTACTCTATCCAGTTGAGCTACGGGCACATATAACTATTAGAGTATAGTATTTCGCATTTTTTGCTACTTTTTATTCGAAAATTCTTAATAAAAAGAGCGCTCCAGAAGTATGTTACTTTTTAAACGTAAAGACCAACGCGAGAATGCTGCACCATATTTTTTTATAAGGCCATTAAAGATAATTCATTCTGAAGATTAATCATAGTTTCACGCGAACTGTTATAGCGAAGTTCACTTTCTTGCCCATGTTTTTCTCGAGAAGAAGTTAAGGGAGACGTACTGCTTATCTGTTTTGGCTGCGCTCTGCCAGAACCTATTATTGGTTCAATTTGTTCATAAATGCAGACTGTTGGTATCATTTTACCCCACACATCTAAAGTAATATAACCATTTATTGTCATATCACGCTCAAAATTTTTGATCTCGGGACATTTTATTGCACTATCAAGATCATTACAGAGATACCATGTTTTGCCATACCGCACGCAAGCAACATAATGTTGAGTGCGACCTGTCACGTTGATAAAAACAACGCTGACCAATCGATATGGAGGCCACTCAGGCTCTGGATGAAACCAGTCTGTAGTTCCAGTCCATCGCCATGGAGTCAGATCCATTTTTTGAGGGATTGTTATACCACTTTGACGATATTGTTCTTGATAATTCTTCAGAGCAATATCAAAGCATAAAATACGAGGACGGTGAATTAGATAGCGCCTTTGCTCTGCCTCGTTACCAATAAAATTGATAAAAGAATGATTAATAGCCTCACTTAATGTGATGGGCCTATCTTCAGATGGCATGTTCAGCATAATAAAAGTATCTTCCTCATATTTATCCTCACCACTTACTACCGACTTCTCCATAATAAATGTTTTTACGACAGAATAGGTATAAAAGAGTGCTTCAAGTGAACACCTTCCTATTTCACCTTGCTCACTTTCTGGACCGATTTTTCGAACAGCTTGATCGAGATATTTTATAAATTTCAATGCGTCATCAAAGGAACATGATTCCATTTTTCCCACTGATTGCAAGTACTGATAGAGTGGTATGACATTAACTTTTTTCACAGGAAGTCGAATGCCCGATGCATTAACAAGGTAATCATTGATAACTTCTTGTAAGCGAGAAACAGCGTTTTTATCATAATCTACTTCTGCACAGCCTTGAAGAGCAAAATTAAGGATAAAATCCCGCCAATCTCGAGACGCTATAAATGCTTGAAGTGCTGCTGAAGCATAACAGGTATTAATACCTCTTTGCATATTAACTGCATACCTTGGCTCTAACGCGCTATACACAAATTCTTGGCAAAAGCTGAAAAGACCGATGAGCGCACAAAAATATACCATAACATGTTTCCCGCCTATTAAATAAATACATCACACTGTCATGATAGCGAGCACTCAGTTTGGAGTGCAAGTCAATCGAACTTTATTGTGAAAAATATTAATCATCCCACGTTGGATGCCGAGGCTTTGGATATTCATAGATCTCTAATGATCCATCATCAAATACAACGGAGAAGTAATTGCCATCTGCACTCCATGAAAGACGAACCATTTTATGAGCAGTCCCTTGCGAAAGAAACCATGACTCTATACGAAGAGGATCCTTATTGTGTTGATACTGATATAAAATAATCTCATTATCCTCGCCATTTATACGCCCAACAAGAAAGTCTCCCCTCTGAGGACGCCATGTTACCGCTTGAAGTCCTTCAACATCAAGAACACTTGATGAGGAAAGCAGTTTCCCTTCCTGGATACGCTGAAAAAAAATTCGCTGATGCTGAGATTCTAAAATATATGCAATAACATAATCGTCTTTACCGTGGTTCTGGCTTATATCTGCTTGCCTAATGCCTTGAACATTCGATTGACCACTCGGAAAAATATATTCTTGTGCAGGGAGCACGTTTGCTCCATCAAGTACAACAACATTAAACGTATACTTTCTCTTTATGTTATCAACTATATAAACAAAACCAAAAATTTTTTCTTTATTAACTTGAAGATACTTGATAACAGTTCCCGGCTGCTGTTTAAACAACGAAGAATCACTAATAGGGTCGGGGCGCCACGTTCCTGAGCCCTCTTTATAAAAGAAGCAACGCTGCGCGTTATCACACACTTTCAAGCGTTTCTCTAAAGAATTCGTAATCCAAAATCGAGGAACAAAGATATCCTTGAGAGAAGAGTCGTCAACCCATAGCGAGTTTAGTCCATTCTCCTTAAACTGCATAATCCGCGGGATAGATCGATCTCTTCTTAGAGCATTAAGAGCAAGCATATCTCCTGTCACATTCCATAAAAGAGCGGTAGACAAAAAATCCTCAGGCGATATTTTCATTTTTATTCCCTTGATCAACGGATCATAGTCATCTTCTTCCAAAATGGTTTTCCAAACTATATTTTTGGACATAACTCTTCCCATTCGAAGCCCTGTCGCTCTACTTACCAATAGATTATCAATAGAACTGCTGGTGCTTTGGTCTAATGGTCCACAGATGGCCGCAATAACCCATGGTTGGCGGGGATTCCATTGTACATTTAAATATCTTATATTTTCCTGCGTTTTATCCTCATGAGGGATTGGCTTTAAAATATTATTCTTTATCGGATGTGATAGAGACTCAAGATTACTTTGTAATTGTAATAAACAGCCCTGTGTAGCCATTGTGCTCCACAGCAGATTAAAAAATAAGAAAACGTACAACGTCATGTCCACATGCTCTCCACATTACATGCATTCAGCAATTGAGCTTCTTGATGACTTTAGTGATCCCTGTATAATTTATTCAAGAGATTACATCAAACTTTTTACGTAGATTTTTTTTTAAAATAATCTGTATGTCTTATTGCACACAGCATTCTTGGGATAGTTTATAGCGCCTTGAAAGCTCTTCGATGGTTGGTCGCGTTGTTGCTAATATTGGTCGTCCACGATCGGCCTTCTCAGCATCATATTCAACACCACACTCTTGATAAAATGCGTGAACACAAGATTCATACATCTCTTTATCGTTGCCCACCATATATGTTTTATGGGTCGCGGTAGGTAAAATAAGAAGACGAACATTGGTATGCCCTCGCTCAATGAGAAGACGATATAATCGCATGGTACATTGATGACCCACTGTCTCATCTTTTTCTGAAGTTACCAAAAGAACCGGGGTATCGAAGGGAAATCGGTCAACATAGTGATCAGGAAATAATCCTTCATGAGAATAATTACGAGCGCATAGCTTTAACAATCCTTCTAATCCCCATGAAATCAGTGTGTTATTGCACTCTGCACAAGAATGATGCTTAATAACATGCGGCATTGAATCAAATACACCTTCCATAATGGCACATGCAATGCGTGGATGATATTCAGCAATAAAATTGAATATCGTTGCGGCACCCCGAGAATCACCATAAAGTACAACCTGTGACCCCGAGTAACGCACACAATGTGACTCATAGGTATGACGTAATAACTCAATATCGGCTTTCTGACCAATATTCATTTTTTCTACATCAATGATGTAATTAAAAACAGTTTCTTTGCCCGAACCACTCTCACGAACAAAAATACCAAGACCGCACAACACTTTCTCAAAAAAAGCTTGCCCTACATTCGACCGCAACCAACCATCCGATTTTTTGGTATCAATCTCAGCATACCGGGTAGCAGTAATACGATTGCCCGATCCCATGACGCTACCACCCTTTGTTCCAAAGATCACCTCTCCTGTATAGGCAACAGAATAGGGACAATATCTCCCTACCAGAGCGGGGCTTCCAAACAAACCGGGAGAATAGATATAGGATGTCTTTTTATTTAAGAAACTCATGTAAATTGTGCCCGCAATAATAACAAAACCCATAATAATAATGGTGGATACAAGACGTATATATGAGATTTTTTTCATGGCTTCCTTCCCTGATGCTTTACCACTTTGATATTTACAGTAACATGAGTATAAAATAGTACAAACGCTCTCAATATCAATCGACACATTCAGATTGAATTAATAAAAGTTTGGTAAATAATAATTACCGGACATTAACTGCGCATTGCACCATCTTAATGATGAAGATCTGTAGTGTTAAACATGCTTATTGAGCACAACATTTTCGCGATATTTTATAATGCTTTGAAAGTTCTTCTATCGTCGGTCGCGTTGTCGCAAGAATCGGTCGCCCGCGAGCGGCTTTGTCAACGTCGTACTGAACGCCACAATCTTCGTAAAATGCATGAACACAACATTCATACATATCCTTATCTTTTCCAACCATATACGTTGTATGATTTGCTTGAGGCAAAATCAAAAGGCGGATATTTTTATGACCACGTTCCAGTAAAAGCCGATACAAACGCATCGTACATTGATAAGGAACAATCCTATCCATTTTTGATGTTACTAAAAGAACCGGCGTGTCAAAAGGAAATCGATCAACATAGCAATCGGGAAATGGTCCTTCATGAGAATAATTTCCTGCGCATGCTTTCAACAGACCTGTCAACCCCCACTCAACAAAAGATCCTTTGCTGCCAAAATAGAAACAATGTTTAATAAGGTGGGGAAGTGAATCAAATATACCTTCAATAACAGCACCCGCTATCCGAGGATGATCTTCAGCAATAAAATTAAATATCGTTGCAGCACCACGCGAATCACCAAATAAGATAACATCCGTTTCAGGATATTTATTACAATGTTCATGATATTTTCGACGCAAAAGATCGATATCAATCTGCTGCCCAATATTCACCTGCCTTAAATCAAAAATATAGTTAAAAACGGTCTCTTGATGTGAAATATCGCCTCGAACGTAAATACCAAAGAGCGAAGCAAATGCTTTCCGCGCAACCCATGGCGCTATTTTACGACGAAACCACGCCTGCGGTTTTTTGGTATCAATTTCAGCATACGTTGCCGCCGTAATGCAATCGCCAGAACCTAAGACACTTCCGCCCTGAGTCCCTAAAATAATCTCTCCTGTATGAGCGATCGAATAAGGGCAATATTTGCCCACAAAGGCTGGACTTGCAAAAAGGCCTGGGGAATAAATATAGGATGTTTTTCTCTGTAATCGCATCACACTCATCCCAACAACCATTATAAAAATTATACCGGTTAGAATCATATGTTCTATCGGTACACTATCCTTTTTTACCATGACATCCCCTTAAAAACAATAATACCCTAGTTAGATAATACCATCAGAATAAAAAAATGAAAACCGCCTCATTTAAAAAGACCTTTTGGCCTCTTGCCCAGAAAGAAAATCCCGCGCGAGAATGTTTATCTTATATAAAATAAACCAAAACAGCTTCTGAGTGTTTTACGACGGTCGCATGTCGATAAAATATGCTAAAAATTCTTTATTACCCGATCCACCCAAAATTGGTGACTCTGTAACTCCTATCCGTTTAAATCCCGAAGCACCGATGTCAGAACTCAATCGCTCAACAACTTCCTGATGCACCGCAGGGTCAGTAATAATGCCACCGCGGCCAACCTGTTCACGGCCTGCTTCAAACTGCGGTTTAATCAAAACAATCAGCGCGCCACCGGGCTTCAATACCTGTTGAACCACGGGAATCACTTTCATGACCGAAATAAACGAAAGATCAAGCGTTACCATATCAACTGTTTCGGGAAAAGCATTAAGATCAAGATAGCGAAGGTTCGTGCGCTCCATCACTACCAAACGTCCATCACTCCGCAACGATTCGTGAACAAGGCCATATCCCACATCAATACCATATACACGACGAGCGCCATGCTGCAAAAGGCAATCCGTAAAACCACCGGTCGAAAGACCCGCATCGAGCACCACTTTGTCGCACACGTCGAGGCCAAAAAATTCTACAGCACGTTCAAGTTTAAAACCGGCACGACTGACATAGCGCGGTTTTTCTGTTTTAAGAACAATCTCTGCATGTGATGGCACCAATGATCCCACTTTCGTCATCACGTTACCATCCACAAGCACCAGCCCTTGCATGATAAAACTTTGAACTTGCGCACGGCTGAGATGAGGATAGCGCTCTACAACAAGCTGATCAAGCCGCTGCTTCTGCTTTGCCATCGGGAACCTTTATCTCAGAGATTTTTACCTGCGGCGATTGAGGCAAGACAGAAACAACATCGCCAATGGGACCTTGAGATTTTTGTAACGATTTCCATTGTTCACGAAGCTCTATCATAGTCGGCGTTATCTTATAATAATAATTACGCGATAATTTATCCTCTTCTTCAAGCAGTTGCCCAAACGGAAATGCCGTAACAATATTTTCTGATGTTTTCATCGTAAGCAACCCTGTCTTAAGACTCTCTTTCAATGCTTTACGCAAATCTTCCAATGTTTTGGCAGGCTTGCCATTTACTTCACTTAAGAGCATTCCAGGAGAAAATACGCGAGCTCGGGTTACTACTGAATCAGGTAAAACATGGGTAAGAACCAACATTGGTTCCATTTGATGTCGCGGATCTGCATACCATGCCATTTCAGGTACAACCGGAAGCATAATCTCTAGAAGATTGATTGACAATGGCATAATCACCATGCCGCCCAATATTTCATAATCAATAGGCTCGTACCCTGGATGCATACGGCGTATTGGAGGCAATTTTGCAGGAAGAAATTTAAAAGAAACGTTTATCTCTTTACCGTTCCGATATACCTTGAGCGCTACTTGATCACCAAATGTTAACTGTGTCGCATAATCACCCACCGATAACTTATCTTCACACCATGAGACGGAAACTTCTGCAAATGAATCGACATGAAGACCATTGATTTCATAGATCATATCACCCGCTTTCAGTCCAGCTTCTGAGATAAGACTATTCGGAACAACATCAGTAATATACATTCCACCCGGCAATGGGTTCCCCAACATTCTAATAAGGTCATCAGTTGCATGACCGTAAATGAACCCAAATGAGCCTTTTCGCACCAATTTAACCGGCCACTCAGGGTTAAGAGCAATCTGCGAAACCTGTTTCAAAAATAATTTAACTTCATTGACCGGGATAATGTAATTTACATTCTGGGCGTCTGCGGCCGCAAATCCACGCGTATTAACCCCAATAACTTCGCCGCACCGATTTACCGAAGGACCACCAGAATTTCCGGGATTAATGGGCGCACTAATTTGAATCATATAACTGCTTCCAATATGTTCACGACCACTGACAATCCCTGTCGTTCCCTTGAGTGATTGCTGTCCAAGAGGAAATCCAAGTGTCATCAATTCTTCTGATCCGCGCACGAGATCTGAATCACCAAATCGGAGAACAGGAATTTTTCCTAAAGACTGCTTAACCGCCTGTATTTCACCCTCTTTAAGGCGCAATAACGCCAAATCCCGTTCAACGCTGATGCCAATTAAGTCAACCTCAAAGCGTCGTTTTCCTTGAGAAGGAATCTGAATAAAAATCGCCCGCGATTGGTTTACAACATGAGCATTGGTGATTAAATCGCCATCTTCACTAATAAAAAACGCGGTACCTGTTACCTGGCCTTGCGCTGGTGATTTATAAGGCTCTATCCAATTAAATTGCGCCGCATGAACAAAAACTTGTACTACAGAATCACGTACCTCTTTACGAACGCTTGTCCAGTCACAACGCTCCCCATCATTGGTACGTACCATAAAATCCTGACGCGCCTGAAGATCATCAATCTGCTCTTGAAGTACTACCACCTGATCATGCGCATCTTTCAGAGCACTCCACTGACTGTGACCAAACCACATACCAACGCATATTATTGCTACAAAAATGATAATAAAACCGGCTCTATACCAGGATGAACTGCGCATAATCGATATCCTTTACCCTTAAAAACCCATAGAGAAATCCTAAAAGATCGTCACTCTTATCGCTTAGTGTACCTCAAGAACAAACAAAGACAAACGGTGCTTTTATTCGACAGTATTAATTATTGAAACCGACCGAATTCTTGTTGATAACAAAACAAAAGCTTGAATTTCAAGCGTAAAGTAATCTACATTTTTTTCATTATGCTCAACATTGAAAAACATAGGGATTATCAACAATGAAAAAAGTATTACAGTATTTAATATGCTTAAGTCTTTTCTTATTTGCACACACAGCACCTTCGCTTGAAACCACACCTGCTGAGACGATCACTCCCCAACATGCTGCTTACCGAATTTTGGCCACATTAGGAGACGAGTGCGTTCGCTATCATGAATGGCTCAAACTTATTGATGAAGAACAAAGTGAGTCGAATGATCTCAAGCTTATGATGATGGCGCGAATAGCCTTATGGGAAACGTACATATCAGGCAAGAAGCTGAAT